>Ga0209075_1000193_pt1 | contig 56386 bp, 55 predicted proteins | sample Stecom2011_FD_187523 | JGI IMG/M metagenome (GOLD analysis project Ga0209075, IMG submission 187523) | Agricultural soil microbial communities from Utah to study Nitrogen management - Steer compost 2011 (SPAdes) (version 2) | ecosystem: Environmental > Terrestrial > Soil > Agricultural land...
CATCGAGAAAATACGTTAATTTTTAAAGAACCGGCTCAAATGAGGTTGACATGTTCCAGTATTGTTTCACCTATGGCGAGCGGTCCTCTCTAATCAAGTTCTTGCAGGAACATATTGATTATAAAGGATAAAGTGCTCGGCATCTTTGTTTGTCGGCAAGTTTCATGAATAAGGCGGGAGGATAGCGAGCATGCGAGGATACCGCCAGGCGCTGGGTGAAGTGGGGCGTCAATACAAATAAAGACAGAATTACAAATGAATTTCAGGCAATAAAAAACCGCTCGAAAGGAGCGGTTGGTCAGCCCGTCCATATAAATGTGCGGAAAAGTAGCGCAGGTGCGGAAATAAAAAAGCCTCGCAGGTCGTGCTGGAACTCTGCAAGGCTTTGATTCTATTGGTGCCCCGGGGGAGAATCGAACTCCCATGCTGTTACCAGCGGCGGATTTTGAATCCGCTGCGTCTACCAATTCCGCCACCGGGGCATGGCGCAGGATTATAGGGGGGTCGCAAGACAAGGTCAATTGATTTTACATGGCAAGAGGTTTGTTTTTCCGTTACCATCTGGCCTCCAATTTTATGATGTATACCCATGCGTGTTGCTGACTTCCAATTTGATTTGCCCGACGAACTGATCGCCTGTTACCCGCTGGCAGAGCGTACCGCGAGTCGTCTGCTCGTGCTGGATGCTGCGGATGGCGGTAGCGTGCGGCACCAGCAATTTGCTGATCTGGCACAGCACCTGCGTGCCGGTGATTTGTTGGTGTTCAACAATACCAAGGTTATTCCGGCACGGCTGTTTGCGCACAAGGAAACAGGCGGCAAGGCAGAGATTCTGATTGAGCGGGTGCTGGATGAGCGCTGCGTTTTGGCCCATGTGCGTGCCAGCAAGGCCCCAAAAGCCGGTAGCCGGCTGTTGCTGGAGCAGGGCAGTGCATGCATGCGGGCGCGGCACCAGGCTTTGTTCGAGCTGGAGTTTGACCAGCCAGTGTTGCCGTTGCTGGAGCAAATCGGCCACATGCCGTTACCCCCTTATATCGACCGGCCCGACGAGCTGTTTGATCGTGAGCGCTATCAGACGGTATACGCCGAACATGCGGGTGCTGTGGCGGCGCCAACGGCAGGCCTGCATTTTGATGAAGCGATGTTGACGCTGCTGGCAGACAGGGGGATAGAAACTGCTTTCGTCACCCTGCATGTGGGGGCCGGCACTTTTCAGCCTGTACGTGTGGAGCGGCTGGAAGATCATCAGATGCACCACGAATGGCTCGAAGTCAGCCAGACGGTAGTGGATGCCGTGCAGCGTTGCAAGGCGCGTGGCGGCAGAGTGATTGCAGTAGGCACCACCAGCGTGCGCTCACTGGAAACAGCGGCCCGTGATGGCGAGCTAAAGCCCTTTGCCGGCGAAACTGATATCTTTATTTATCCCGGCTGCAGTTTCAATGTGGTTGATGCCCTGGTGACCAACTTCCACTTGCCAGAATCAACCCTGCTGATGCTGGTCTCGGCGTTTGCCGGCTATTCGGCGACGATGCATGCATATGAACAGGCCATAGTCGAAAGGTACCGTTTTTTCAGTTATGGCGATGCCATGTTTATTACCCGTAATCCGCATGCAGATGCGCCCGGAGAAGCCTGATGTCTTTTATGCAGTTTGACCTGTTGGCCACTGATGGGCGTGCGCGTCGCGGGCGTTTGACGTTTCCGCGTGGAACAGTAGAAACGCCTGTATTCATGCCAGTAGGCACGTATGGTACGGTCAAGGGTATGCTGCCGCGGGATATCGGGGATATTGGTGCACAGATTATTCTCGGCAACACTTTTCACCTGTGGCTGCGGCCCGGTACCGAGGTGATCAGCAAGCATGGCGACCTGCATAACTTTATGCAGTGGCAGGGTCCCATTTTAACCGACTCTGGTGGTTTTCAGGTGTTCAGCCTGGGCGCGATGCGCAAGATCAAAGAGGAAGGTGTCTACTTCTCCTCACCGGTTGATGGCCGCAAGGTCTTTATGGGGCCGGAAGAGTCCATGCAGGTGCAGCGCGAGCTGGGTTCGGATGTGGTAATGATCTTTGATGAGTGCACACCGTATCCAGCCGATTTTGACGTGGCCGAACGCTCGATGGAGCTGTCACTGCGCTGGGCCGCGCGCTCAAAAGCCGCCCATGGCGACAACCCTTCTGCGTTATTCGGCATCGTTCAGGGCGGCATGCACGAAGCGCTGCGCCAGCGTTCACTGGAAGGGCTGTGCGAGATAGGCTTTGATGGTCTGGCCATTGGCGGGTTGTCAGTGGGTGAGCCGAAGGAAGATATGATCCGTATTCTGGATTTTTTGCCGCCGCTGATGCCGCCGGAAAAGCCGCGATATCTGATGGGGGTGGGCACACCGGCGGACCTGGTCGAAGGCGTGCGGCGCGGAGTGGATATGTTCGACTGCGTAATGCCGACCCGTAATGCGCGTAACGGGCACCTGTTTATCAGTACGGGCGTCGTCAAGATTCGCAATGCCGTGCATCGCCATGACGACTCCACGCTGGACCCGGCCTGCGACTGCTATACCTGCCAGAATTTTAGCCGTGCCTATTTGCACCACCTGAACCGCTGCGGTGAAATGTTGGGCAGCATGCTCAACACCATTCATAACTTGCGACACTATCAGATACTGATGGCTGGTTTACGCGAGGCCATCCAACAAGGTACATTGTCGCACTTTGTTGAAGAATTTTATGCCCAGCGGGGCTTGCCCGTGCCGGCACTATAGTTTTTAACCATTTTAAACCTGAGGAGTAACACATGAGCTTTTTCATTCCGATGGCATACGCCGATGCCGCCGCAGGTACCCCACCTGGCGGTGAATTCATTCAGTTTGCCTTGCTGGGTGGTTTCCTGGTGGTGTTTTACCTGATGGTATGGCGCCCACAGTCCAAACGTGCGAAAGAACATCGTAACCTGATTGGTAGCCTGCAAAAGGGAGACGAAGTGGTAACGTCCGGTGGAGTGGCCGGCAAGGTAACCAAGGTTGCCGATGAGTTCATTATGGTTGAGGTTGCCGACAACATCGAAATGCGCTTCCAGAAGCAGGCGGTTGTTGCCACCCTGCCCAAGGGCACCCTGAAAGCCATCTGATGATTATCTGGCGGGATGTTGCGGCTACTCTGGGCTGCACCATCCCGTTTCTGCTTCAATCGCAGGTCTGCTCAGGCCTGCCTGACCATGGGCGGTGTCATGCTCAATAAATATCCCTTGTGGAAGTACCTGCTGATTGCAGCGATACTTGCCATCAGCTTTATCTATGCTGTGCCGAACCTGTATCCGGATGATCCAGCCATCCAGATTAGTGGCAACAGCAGCGCGCTGGAAGTTGGCCAGGCCGATCTGGACCGCGCCGAAAAAGCCTTGCGTGAAGCTGGAATTCAGGTTAAATCGACCGAACTGACCCAGCGTGCCGGCCTGTTGCGCCTGCTGGAGCAGGAAGACCAGCTGCCTGGCAAGGAAGTGGTGCGCCGCGCACTGGGCGATGACTATGTTGTCGCCTTAAACCTGGCCGAGACTACACCCGGTTGGTTGCGCTCAATTGGCGGCAGCCCGATGAAGCTGGGTCTTGACCTGTCTGGAGGTGTACACTTTTTGCTTGAGGTGGATATGGAAAAGGCCATTTCTGCCCGCCTGAAGGTGTACGACACTGAAGCCAAGAGTATTCTGCGCAAGGAGCGTATCCGTTACCGCAGCATGCCGGCACTGGAAAACGGCATGCAGTTGGGCTTTGATGATACTGAAACCCTGAACAAGGCGCGCAGCCTGTTGCGCAAGAGCTTCACTGACTTTGAGCAGCAGGTGGTTCAGCGTGGTGGTCGTCATGTGCTGCAGATGACCCTGTTGCCGAGCAAGGTCACCGAAATTCGCGAGTACTCGATCAAGCAAAACCTGACTACGGTGCGTAACCGGGTCAACGAGCTGGGTGTGGCCGAACCGCTGGTGCAGCGCCAGGGTGCCAACCGTATTGTGGTCGAGCTGCCGGGTGTGCAGGATACTGCAGAAGCCAAACGTATTTTGGGCAAGACAGCGAACCTTGAGTTTCGTCTGATGGCCGATTTTGACGCGCCACGGGCTACCACTGAAATGTTTGAATTTCGCGAGGAAGGCCGGGCTCCGGTTGCACTCGAGCGTAGTGTGATCATTACTGGTGACCAGGTTACCGATGCGCAGGCCAGTTATGATGAAAACGGGCGTCCGCAGGTGAATATCCGCCTTGATAGTCATGGTGGTGAGCTGATGAATCGTGCAACTCGCAGCTCCATTGGTCGCAGCATGGCGGTGATTTTTATCGAGCAACGCCCGGTTACGCGCTACAGTAAGGAAATGGTGGACGGTGTCGAACAGGAAGTTGTGATCCAGAGTTTCAAGGAAGAGAAGCAGGTTATCAGTCTGGCTACCATTCAGTCGGCACTGGGCAGTCAGTTTCGCATCACCGGCCTGAACGGGCAGGGTGAGTCGTCCGAGCTGGCGCTGCTGTTGCGTGCCGGTGGCTTGGCAGCTCCCATGTACTTTGCTGAAGAGCGCACCATTGGTCCGAGCCTGGGTGCAGAAAATATTGAGTTGGGTGTCAGGGCAGCAGTTTACGGGTTTATTTTCGTAGCCATTTTCATCCTGCTTATTTATAAGTTCTTCGGTTTGCTGGCGGTACTGGCGCTGGGTCTGAACATGGTCAACCTGGTGGCGATGATGTCTCTGCTGGGTGCCACCCTGACCTTGCCGGGCATTGCCGGTATCGTGCTGACCATGGGTATGGCGGTGGATGCCAACGTGCTGATTTTCTCGCGGATCCGCGAGGAAATAGCTAACGGCGCTTCAGTTCAGCGCGCCATCCACGAAGGCTTTGACAAGGCGTTTTCGGCCATCATCGATGGTAACCTGACCACGTTGCTGGTTGGGGTGATCCTGTTCGCCATGGGGACCGGGCCGATCAAGGGCTTTGCCGTGACCCTGTCACTGGGTATTGTCACTTCAATGTTTACTGCCATCTTTGTCACCCGTGCTCTGGTCAACCTGATCTATGGCGGCCGTAGTGACTTGAAGAAGATCTGGATCTAAGGGGTAATCACCATGAAACGTACCATCAACTTTATGGGTGTACGCGTGATTGCCGTAGGCATCGCGCTGCTGCTGAGCCTGGCATCGCTGGGCTCAATCGCGGTCAAGGGATTCAACTTTGGCCTCGACTTTACGGGTGGCACCCTGATTGAGCTCAATTATGCCGAAGCCGCTGACCTGAACCAGATCCGCAACGTGCTCCAGGAAGGTGGCTATGAGGATGCTGTCGTGCAAAGCTTTGGTGCCATCACCGACGTGCTCGTGCGTACGCCCGGAGATGATCCAGAGCTGGGCAAGCAGATTGCCGGTGTGCTGGAGAAAAACAGCGATCAGGACTTTACTGTCAAGCGGGTTGAGTTTGTTGGCCCGGCAGTGGGCGAGGAACTGCGTGACCAGGGTGGCATCGGTATGCTGGTAGCGATGGCCGGTATTTTGGTTTACCTGGGTTTTCGCTTCCAGTGGAAGTTTGGCCTGGGGGCCATCATCGGACTGGTGCACGATGTGATCGTTACCCTGGGCGTGGTGTCCTGGTTTCAGATCCAGTTTGATCTGACCGTACTGGCTGCTATCCTGGCGATTATTGGCTATTCGCTTAACGACTCTATCGTCATCTTTGACCGGATCCGTGAGAATTTCCGCCTGCTGCGCAACACCTCACTGATCGATAACATCAACATTTCTACGACCCAGACGTTGTTGCGTACCCTGGCAACCTCCATCTCCACGCTGGTAGCGGTAGCCGCTTTGTTGTTCTTCGGTGGTGACAACCTGTGGGGCTTTGCCCTGGCGCTGATGGTGGGCATCACTGCGGGTACCTTCTCGTCAATTTACATATCCAGCATTGCCCTGATCTGGCTGAAGCTGACGGTCGAAGACCTGATTCCTCCGGCTGTAACCGAAGAGGTTGATGAAATGCCATAGTCTTGCGGGTTGGCGAAAAGCCGCGATGTAGTGGCCTTTTGCTGGTCAAATGTCAAGAAAAGGTAAAAAGCCGTGCATGTGTGAACTTGCGCGGCTTTTTTGTTTCCAAACGACTGAACATCAGATCAGAAATGAGGAATCGAAATGAACAAATCCCTGTTGATTGGCAGCATTCTTGGGGCGGTAGCTGTCACGGGTGGTGGAGCTTTTGCCTACAATTACATGTCAGGCCCTGCCTATGCCGATGTGGTAGCGGTCAAGCCGGTCATGAAGCAAGTGCGTACACCTCGTGAGGAATGTCGCGATGTGGTGGTGACTCACCGCAAACCGGTCAAGGACCAGTATCGTGTTGCCGGGACGGCTATCGGGGCGGTAGTGGGTGGCGTGCTGGGCAAACAGGTCGGCAAAGGTAATGGCAAGAAACTGGCAACGGTGGCGGGTGCTGCTGGTGGAGGCTACGCAGGCAATAAGGCGCAAGAGCATATCCAGCAAAACAATACTTACACCACAACAGAGCGGCGCTGCAAGACTGAATACGACACTAGCGAGAAAATTGCCGGTTACGATGTCAGTTACGAGCAAGGTGGGAAAGTGCGCACCATTCGTATGGATCATGATCCGGGCCAGCGTCTGCAGCTGGATGACCAGGGTCGTGTTGTCCTGGCGCAAGCTGCATATTGACAGATAAACAGAAAGGAGATTGCAAAGGAGCCGGTCCGTTTAAGCAAGCAGCAATGGACCAGGCAAAAAGGGGGCAGGTTCATTTTAAAAAGCCTGAATGAGCCTGACCCCTTTTTCGTTCTTTGTGAAGTTATTTGAAGCGGGCTGGCACGTGCGGCTGGATGCTGGTAAGGATTGCTTTGAAACACTTGGGGTTGCCGGCAACCACGTGTCCGTGCTCAAGAAACTGGTGTCCGCCGTTAAAATCGCTGATCAGGCCGCCGGCTTCCTGGATGAGCAGCGCGCCTGCAGCCATGTCCCACTCGGACAGGCCGTACTCCCAGAAACCGTCATAGCGACCGGCAGCCACATAGGCCAGATCCAGGCTGGCGGCACCCGCGCGGCGAATGCCGGCAGACTGTTCGGCCAGGCTGCGAAACATGGCCAGATAGTTGTCGATATGCTCCATCTGGCCAGCACGGAACGGAAAGCCCGTGGCCAGTACGGCATGGGTCAGGCTGTTGCGCTTGGCAACACGCAAGCGGCGGCCATTGAGGGTGGCGCCGCGGCCGCGGCTGGCCAGAAACTCCTCATCTAGCATCGGATCGTAGACTACCGCATGCTCAATGCGGCCACGATATTTGCAGGCGATGCTGACAGCAAAGTGTGGAATGCCGTTAAGAAAGTTGGTCGTGCCATCAAGGGGATCAATGACCCACTGGTAATCGGCACCTTCGCCCTGGCCGGCAATGCTGCTGCCTTCTTCGCCAAGAATACTGTGATCAGGGTAAGCCTTGAGGATGGTGTTGACGATGGTTTTTTCAGCGGCAAGGTCAACCTGGGTGACATAGTCTTTGCTGTCTTTTTCACTGACCGACAGCGAGTCGAGACGCTCCATGGAGCGGACAATCAGTTCGCCGGCGGCGCGCGCAGCGCGCAGCGCAATATTCAGCATGGGCTGCATGGGGAGTTACCTGAAGTTGTTAAAGAAGAAGCGCGCATTCTAACAGAAAGCCGATAGCCTTGCGTTGAAAGAAAATGGTTTTTACGTGGAAACGGCGGCCCGGCTTGGGTAAGCTTTGCGCTTTTCCATAATCGGGGTTGGCAAGTGTTAAGCAAGGTGCGCGTGGTGCTGGTTCATACCAGCCATCCGGGAAACATTGGCGGTGCTGCCAGGGCCATGAAAAACATGGGGCTGCAGCAGTTGGTGCTGGTTAATCCGAAAGACTTTCCCAGCATGGAGGCCGCTTCAAGAGCCTCTGGTGCAGACGATCTCCTGCAGCGGGCCCGGGTGGTCAGCAGTCTGGCACAGGCGCTGGAAGGCTGCGATCTGGTGCTGGGTACCAGCGCACGGGATCGCCGCCTGCCTTGGCCACTGATCAACCCGCGCGATTGTGCAGGTACAGTCATGCAGCACTTTCAGGCGGGCGAGGCCGCCGGCAATGTGGCGCTGGTGTTCGGGCGCGAACATGCCGGGCTGACCAACGATGAGCTGCACCAGTGTCAATATCATGTGCACATACCCTCCTGCGAAAACTTTAGTTCGCTCAACCTGGCTGCTGCCGTGCAGGTGCTGACCTACGAATTGCGCATGGCCTGGTTGCAGGCCAGTGAACAGCCTCTGTGCATGGAGGCCGTTGAGCGCACGGGGCAGCTGGGCAGTGCGCCGGCTACACATGATGCGCTTGAATTGTTTTACGACCATTTGCAGCGTACCCTGATCGACATTGAATTTCTTGACCCTGAAAAACCGCGTCACTTGATGACGCGTCTGCGCCGGTTGTTTGGTCGCAATCAACTGAGCAAGTCTGAGGTCAATATTTTGCGTGGCATTCTGACCGAAACCCAGAAGGCTGCCCGGGGCGAGCTGCAACAGCGGAGGAGTGAGCATGATCAGTCGTATACGTGAAGACATTCAGAGCATTTTTCATCGGGATCCTGCAGCCCGTCATACTCTTGAGGTGCTGACTTGCTATCCCGGGTTGCATGCCATCTGGTTACATCGTGTTGCCCACTGGTTGTGGCAGCGTAACTTGAAGCTGCTGGCACGCCTCATATCTCATGTCAGCCGCTGGCTAACCGGTATCGAGATTCACCCCGGGGCGAAAATTGGCCGCCGTTTTTTCATTGACCACGGCATGGGCGTGGTGATTGGTGAAACTGCCGAAATTGGCAGTGATGTCACCCTGTATCACGGGGTAACTCTGGGCGGTACCACCTGGAACAAGGGCAAGCGTCACCCAACCTTGCAGGATGGAGTGGTGGTAGGTGCAGGTGCCAAAGTGCTTGGCCCCCTGACTGTGGGAGAGGGGGCTAAAGTGGGCTCCAATGCGGTGGTAACCAAGGACGTACCGCCGGGTGCTACAGCGGTGGGCATTCCGGGGCGGATTATTGAGGCGCGTAAGGAGCAGCCAGTTGAGCAGGCAGACTTTGACACCTACGGCATCAGTGGTGACATGCCGGACCCGGTGGCTCGCTCAATCAGTGCCATTCTCACTCATTTGAGGGCTATGGAGGGCAGGGTTGACGGTATGTGTGATGCTCTGCGTGATCTTGGTAGTGACTATTGTGCACAGGAGTTGCCAGAGCTGCCGGAAAACAACTTTAGTGCCCAGGCACAAGCCGATGCCGGGCAGGCCGGTAATGGTGACGGGGCTGTGCGTAACCATTCGGCGGATTAGTCTTTATCATGGCTTCCCGTTCCGGCTGTATTTTGCCGGGTGCTGTAACCGGAGGCGCACGCTGGTGCAGCGAATGAATACTTGACCGGATTGCTCGGGAATTGCATAATGGTGCCAATTGATTCATGACACTATGGTGTGAGTGATGCGATTGACTACCAAAGGGCGTTATGCGGTAACCGCCATGCTCGACTTGGCGTTGAATGCGCGGGAGGCGCCGGTTTCGCTGGCTGACATCTCTGAGCGTCAGGGCATATCCCTGTCCTACCTCGAGCAGTTGTTTGCCAAGTTGCGTCGTAATGGACTGGTGTCCAGTGTGCGCGGCCCGGGCGGTGGCTATCAACTTGCCCATGCGGCGACTGATATCCAGATCGTGCAGGTAATTGATGCGGTTGACGAGTCAGTGGATGCAACGCGATGCAAGGGCAAAGGCAACTGCCAGGGCGGTGAAACCTGCCTGACCCATTATTTATGGTGCGAGCTGAGCGAGCAAATACATGACTTTTTAAGTGGCATAACCCTCGGCAGCCTGGTGCAGCGGGGTGATGTCCGGCACATCGCCGAGCGCCAGCAGCAGCGGAGCCCTTGCGCTGACGGAGCAACAGGTACCAATGCCTGAGTGGCGGTACCACCCAAGACTTGAGGAGATATAGAAAATGAAGTTACCTGTCTATCTGGACTACTCCGCCACAGCGCCGGTTGACCCGCGAGTGGCGAAAAAAATGATCGACTGCCTGACTATCGAGGGCAATTTCGGTAACCCGGCATCGCGCTCCCACGTGTATGGCTGGCGCGCCGAGGAAGCAGTGGAAAATGCACGTCAGCAGGTCGCTGACCTGATTAACGCTGACCCGCGCGAGATTGTCTGGACCTCCGGTGCAACCGAGTCTGACAACCTGGCCATCAAGGGTGTGGCCCACTTTTATGGCACCAAGGGCAAGCACCTGATCACCTCCAAGATCGAACACAAGGCCGTACTGGATACCATGCGGCAGCTGGAGCGTGAAGGCTTTGAGGTAACCTATCTGGATCCGGACGAGAATGGCATCATTCACCCCGAACAGGTGAAAGAAGCCCTGCGTGAGGACACTATTCTGGTTTCCATCATGCACGTCAACAATGAGATCGGTACGGTTAATGACATTGCTGCCATCGGTGAAATCACCCGTGCGCACAAGGTTCTGTTCCATGTGGATGCGGCCCAGTCGGCAGGCAAAACTCCGATTGATGTGCAGACCATGAAACTTGACCTGATTTCCTTCTCTGGCCACAAGGCTTACGGTCCTAAAGGCATTGGTGCCCTTTATGTGCGCCGCAAGCCACGCGTTCGCCTGGAAGCCCAGATGCATGGCGGCGGTCACGAGCGTGGCATGCGCTCAGGAACCCTGGCCACCCACCAGATTGTCGGCATGGGTGAGGCGTTTGCCCTGGCCAGGCAGGAGATGCAAAAAGATTTCGAGCGCGTCAAGGCGCTTAGCGAGCGTTTTTACAGCCAGCTGCAAGACATGGAAGAAGTCTACCTGAATGGTAGCGAAACCCAGCGTATGCCGCACTTCCTCAACCTGAGTTTCAACTACGTTGAGGGTGAGTCGCTGATGATGTCGCTGAAAGATCTGGCTGTATCATCCGGCTCTGCCTGTACATCGGCATCACTGGAGCCGTCCTATGTGCTGCGCGCGCTGGGCCGTAACGACGAACTGGCACACAGCTCCATTCGCTTTACCTTTGGCCGTTTTACCACCGAAGAAGAAGTGGACCATGCGGCGGCGCAGGTGCGCGAGGCCGTGGCCAAATTGCGTGAGCTGTCCCCCTTGTGGGATATGTACAAAGACGGTGTTGACCTGTCCAAAGTTGAGTGGCAGGCCCATTAATAGCGAGGAATATGACCATGGCATACAGTGATAAAGTAATCGACCATTATGAGAACCCCCGCAATGTGGGCAAGCTTGACGCGGATGCGTCCAATGTTGGAACCGGTATGGTGGGTGCCCCCGCCTGCGGTGACGTTATGCGCTTGCAGATCGAAGTGGATGACAGTGGCGTGATCAAGGACGCCAAGTTCAAGACTTATGGCTGCGGCTCGGCCATTGCCTCCAGCTCGCTGGCGACTGAATGGATGAAAGGCAAGACCCTGGATGAAGCTGAGCAGATCAAAAATACAGCCATTGCTGATGAGCTGGCTTTGCCGCCAGTAAAGATTCACTGCTCGGTATTGGCAGAAGATGCAATCAAGGCAGCCGTGCGTGATTACAAAGAGAAGCAGGCCAAATAAGGGTTACGAGGTGTTGAATGGCAATTAGCTTGACAGAAGCAGCTGCTGAGCATGTGCGTCGCTCGCTGGAGCAGCGGGGCAAGGGCCAGGGTGTCCGCCTTGGGATCAAGACCACAGGCTGCTCCGGGATGGGCTATGTACTTGAGTTTGTAGATGAGCTGCAGGACAGTGATCGTGTATTCGAGAGTCATGGCCTGAAAGTTGTAGTTGATGAGGATAGCCTGGATTTCCTCGACGGTACCGAACTGGATTTTGTCCGCGAAGGCGTCAACGAGGGCTTCAAGTTCAACAATCCGAACGTACGCGGCGAATGTGGCTGCGGCGAGAGCTTCAGTGTCTGATCCGGCCCGGGTGACGGGCACATACTACGAGCTGTTCAACTTGCCGCTGACATTCGAGCTGGATCTGTCCGAGCTGGGCCGGCGCTATCGCGATGCGGTCCGGCGGGTGCATCCGGACCGTTTTGCAGCTGCCGGTGACCAGGAACAGCGCGCCGCAGTGGAACGTGCCGCGGCCCTGAATGAGGCTTATGAAACGCTCAGGTCGCCGGGCAGGCGGGCACTGTACCTGCTGAACTTGCAGGCACCGCTGGAAGAAGAAGCCACCGTGCAAGACCCGGAATTCCTGTTCCAGCAAATGGAGTGGCGTGAAGAACTGGAAGAGCTGGGTGAGCGTGCCGATTTTGCAGCCATTGATGCATTCAAGAAGCGGCTGGCCAGTTTTCGCAAGGAAGTCGACGACGAGTTTGCGCAAACATGGCAGGACCCGGCCACGCGCACTGACGCCGAGCGTCTGGTGCGGCGCATGCAGTTTTTGGACAAGGTCTTGTATGAGGTGGGCCAGCTGGAAGAACGGCTGGACGATTTTTAACCCGCGCCCACACCGGGTGCCCTGAAGAAAAAAGAACGCTATGGCTCTTGTGCAGATTGTCGAACCTGATACGCCGCCCGTTCCCGGGCAACCGCGGCTTGCCGTCGGCATCGACCTGGGTACGACAAATTCGCTGGTGGCGACAGTGCGTAACGGACAGGCGGTGCCATTGCCGGATAATGACGGCAGGCATGCCCTGGCCTCTGCTGTACGCTATCTGAAAGACAGCAGCATCAGTGTGGGGCGCGACGCCAGTCAGTGTGCCAGCTGTGATCCCTTTAACTGCATTCTTTCAGTCAAGCGGCTAATTGGCAGGGGAGTCGAGGATGTGCAGCAGCTGGGCGAACAGATGCCCTACAAATTCAGTGCTGGCGAATCGCACATGCCGCTGATCGAAACCGTGCAGGGCGCCAAGAGTCCGGTCGAGGTTTCGGCTGAAATTCTTAAGGTGCTGCGCAGCCGCGGCGAACAGGCATTGGGCGGTGACCTGTTTGGCGCAGTCATTACCGTACCGGCCTATTTTGACGATGCCCAGCGCCAGGCCACCAAGGATGCCGCCAAACTGGCGGGCATCAAAGTACTGCGTTTGCTCAACGAGCCGACTGCAGCTGCGGTGGCCTACGGACTGGATCGCCAGGCTGAGGGCGTTACCGTGGTGTATGACCTGGGTGGCGGCACTTTTGATGTATCCATCTTGCGCTTGAGCCAGGGTGTATTCGAGGTGTTGGCAACAGGGGGTGACAGTGCCCTGGGGGGTGATGATTTCGATCACGTGCTGGCAGACTGGATTATTCAGCAGTCCGGTAGCAGTACCGACCTGTCTCCATCCGAGCAGCGCAAACTGCTGCGCGTGGCTTGCGACCTGAAAGAAGCGCTCAGCCAGGCTGCCACAGTCAGCGTCAGCTATGCGGGCTGGCAGGGCGAGCTGACCCGCTGCCAGTTCGAGGCGTTGATTGAGCCGCTGGTATCGCGAAGCCTGCGCGCCTGCCGCCGGGCAGTGCGTGATGCTGGTATCGATATCGGCGAAATTGATGCGGTGGTCATGGTTGGAGGCTCCACCCGCGTACCGCTGGTGCGTGAGCAGGTAGCCCGGTTGTTTGAGTGTCAGCCGCTGACGGATATTGATCCGGACAAGGTGGTATCTCTGGGGGCCGCCATTCAGGCTGATATTTTGGCCGGTAATCAGTCGGGCAGCAGTGACTTGTTGCTGCTGGACGTCAACCCGCTTTCACTGGGTCTGGAGACCATGGGTGAGCTGGTGGAAAAAATCATTCCGCGCAACACCACTATTCCGGTATCACGAACCCAGGACTTTACCACTGCCCGTGACGGCCAGACCGCGATGGCGCTGCATGTGGTGCAGGGCGAGCGTGAGCTGGTCAGTGCCTGTCGCTCGCTGGCGCGTTTCGAGTTGCGCGGTATACCGCCCATGGTGGCTGGTGCGGCAAAAATACGTGTTACCTTCCAGGTGGATGCCGATGGCCTGCTCAGTGTTACTGCGCGTGAGACCCGTTCCGGTGTCGAGGCTCACGTCGAGGTCAAGCCGTCTTATGGCCTCAGTGATGAGGAGGTCAGTCGCATGTTGGAGGACTCGCTGGAGCACGCCGAGGATGATCGCAGGGCGCGTGGGTTGCGTGAGCAACAGGTAAATGCCGAGCGCCTGCTGGAAACAGTGCAGGCAGCCCTGCAGGCAGACGGTGACTTGCTGAGCGAGAAAGAGCGAGCCGAAGTGGACCAGCAGCTGGAACAGCTGGAGCAGCTAAGCAGGACAGATGACCAGGGGGCCATTGCCAGGCAGATCCAGAAGGTCAACCAGGTCACCCACGAATTTGCCTCCAGGCGTATGGACGCCACGGTCAGGCGTGCCTTTGCCGGTCGGCAACTGGAAGAGATTTAGGAGCAGAAAATGCCACAGATAGTTTTTTTACCCCATGCCGAGCTGTGCCCCGAAGGAATGGTTGTTGAAGCCAGGGATGGTGAGAGTATCCTGGATGCTGCGCTGCGCAATGGCATCGATATTGAGCATGCGTGTGAAATGTCCTGCGCCTGCACGACTTGCCATGTAATTGTGCGTGAAGGGTTTGACTCGCTAGAAGAGTCCGACGAGCTGGAAGATGACATGCTGGACAAGGCCTGGGGTCTGGAGCATGAGTCGAGACTCTCGTGCCAGGCACTGGTGGCGGGTGAAGATTTGACTGTGGAGATCCCCAAGTACACCATTAACCAGGTATCTGAGCGACAGTAAGGAGAGCCCAATGAAGTGGATTGATGTACAGGATATTGCCATCGAGCTGAGCGAGAAACATACTGATGTAGATCCGCGCTACATCAATTTTGTCAACCTGCACCGGATGGTGACAGAGCTGGACGGATTCGATGATGATCCCCAGCGCAGCGGTGAAAAAATCCTGGAAGCCATTCAGGCTGCCTGGATCGAAGAACTGGACTGATGTGGAACAAGCCGGCGAATGCCGGCTTTTTTGATGACGGTGCCGGCTATGCCGGTGCTACGCTTTTACCAGAAAACACCGTATAATCACCCTCTTTACTACCCGGCTGCCGGCAGGAAGCTGCCTGACAGCAATCCCTTTGTTTTAAAACAACCTACTGGAGTCCTTCATGGCCGTACAGCGTACCTTTTCCATCATCAAGCCCGATGCCGTTGCCAAGAACGTAATTGGCGAAATTACCACCCGTTTCGAAAAAGCCGGCCTGCGTGTCGTGGCTTCCAAAATGGTTCAGCTGTCCGAGCGCGAAGCCGGCGGTTTTTACGCCGAGCACAAAGAGCGTCCTTTTTACGGCGACCTGGTCAGCTTCATGACCTCCGGCCCTGTCATCGTTCAGGTGCTGGAAGGCGAAGACGCCATTGCCAAAAACCGTGAGCTGATGGGCGCCACCAACCCCAAAGAAGCAGCTGCCGGCACCATTCGCGCCGACTTTGCTGAATCCATCGATGAAAACGCGGTACACGGCTCCGACTCCGAAGCAGCTGCTGCCCGCGAAATCGCGTTCTTCTTCTCCAGCACCGAGCTGTGCGACCGTATCCGCTAAGAGAAGAAACAGGCTGTACAAGGTGAATCCATGACACAGGCATCAACCGAAAAGGTTAACTTGCTGGGCTTGACCCTGGCGCAGATGGAAGCTTTCTTCGAGCAACTGGGCGAGAAGCGCTTCCGTGCCGGGCAGGTGATGAAGTGGATTCACCACTTCGGCGTGGATGACTTTGCCGACATGACCAACATCGGCAAGGCATTGCGCGCCAAGCTGGACGAGGCAGCGTACATTCGTGGTCCGGAAGTGGTCAGTGAAGATATTTCTGCCGACGGGACCCGCAAGTGGGTGATTCGGGTGGCTAGCGGCAGCTGTGTAGAGACTGTATACATCCCGCAAAAAGGCCGTGGTACCCTCTGTGTTTCCTCGCAGGCTGGCTGTGCGCTGGACTGCAGCTTTTGTTCTACCGGCAAGCAGGGCTTCAACAGTGACCTGACGGCAGCGGAGATCATCGGCCAGGTCTGGGTCGCCAACAAGTCTTTTGGCACCATTCCGGCCAGGATGGACCGGGCCATCACCAACGTGGTGATGATGGGCATGGGGGAGCCTTTGCTCAACTTCGACAATGTGGTTGCCGCCATGCACATCATGCTGGATGACCTGGGGTACGGTATTTCCAAGCGCAAGGTAACATTGTCCACAGCAGGTGTGGCACCGATGGTTGATCGCCTTGGCGAGGAAATTGACGTTGCCCTCGCCTTGTCCCTGCACGCTCCCAATGATGAGCTGCGCGACCAGCTGGTGCCCATCAACAAGAAATATCCGCTTGCAGTCATTCTTGAGGCGTGTAAACGCTACATTGGCCGGCTGGGTGAAAAGCGTACCCTGACGGTAGAGTATACGCTGTTGGCCGGTATCAATGACCAGCCGGAACATGCAGCGGAACTGGCACAGCTGTTGCGCGATGTGCCCTGCAAGATCAACCTGATACCTTTCAATCCCTTCCCGCACTCAGGTTACGAGCGGCCCAGCAATAATGCGATTCACCGCTTCCAGGATGCGCTGCATCATGCGGGCTATAACGTGACCGTGCGTACCCCGCGGGGGGATGATATTGATGCCGCTTGCGGCCAGCTGGTAGGCCAGGTGGCTGACCGGACCCGTCGCAGCGAAAGATATATAGCAGTGAGGCAGATCAATGCGTAATGGAATTAAGCAGTATCTGACAGCAGCCCCGAGGTGCTCGCTGGTTTTGGCAGGTTTTCTTCTTGTTGCCACTGGCTGTGTGCAGACGGGAGATGTCCAGCCGATGCGTACCGAGTCTGGGCGCGAGCAGGCCAAACAGGCTTATATCGAGCTGGGCAAGGGCTACCTTCGGGAGGGGTTGACTGGCCAGGCCAAGACGCCCTTGCAAAGCGCCCTGAAAATAGATCCTTCGGATGCCGAGGCACATGAGGTGCTGGCGCTGGTCTTTCAGCAGGAAATGGAACCTGAGCTGGCTGAAAAGCACTTTCGCAAAGCCTTGTCGAGTCAGCGCTCTGCACGCATTTTGAACAACTACGGCAGCTTTCTGTTTGAAGAGGGGGCCTATGAAAAAGCCCTGGAAATCTATCAGGAAGCAGCACAGGACACCATGTATCCAAGCCGCTCCTGGGTGTTTGAAAACATGGGGCTGACTGCCCTGAAAATGGGCAATGACAGCGAAGCGATACATTATTTTGAGCGTGCCTTGCGGCTGGACGCAACCCAGCAGCGGAGCCTGCTGGAAATGGGTATGCTGTCCTACGAGCTGCGTGATTATCCGGCGGCACGACACTATTATGAGGCTTACATGCAGCAGGCTGAGCACAATGCCCGCAGCCTGCTGTTGGGGGCCCGGGTTGCTAATGTCTACCAGGACCGTGATGAAGCAGCCAGTCTTGGTTTGCGGTTGAAACAACTGTATCCGGCCAGCCCTGAATACAAAGCGTATTTACTGGAGCAACGATGAGCGAACTAGAGTCGGTGGTCGACGAGGCCGCAAAGCAGGGCGAGCTGCCTGGCGTACTATTGCGTCAAGCTCGTGAAAACCTCGAATGGAGTGTTGCCGATTTGGCGGGCAAACTGCACCTGACCGAGTCGGCGGTGATCAGCCTGGAAGCTGACCGTTACGATGACTTGCCCGGAGTCACTTTCGTCCGGGGCTATATCCGCAGCTATGCCAAGCTGGTAGGGCTGGACCCTGACGCACTGGCCAGGCTATATACACAGACGACCATAATCGAGCCGGTGCGTGCGCTTCCGGACCTGGGCCGTACCGTGGCTCGCAACCGCTCCCGCGGCCGGCTGCTGATGGCATTGCTGCTGATTATTGTGCTGGCCGGTGCAGGGGCGGGATATTACTGGTGGCAAGAGGGGCAGATGCGTAATGTCGCAAGCCAGGAGGCCGGCGAGATTGCCTTCAGCCAGGTTGAGATAGAGCGTGCGGATGGCACGCTGTTCATTCAAAGTCTGGATCAGCTGGACGCCTATACTGCAGATCTCGATGTGGCTGAAATATCACTGGACTCATTGCCGCAAGCACTTGAGGACGATGCTGATGCCGGTGCTAGTGATGAGCCACAGGCTGATGAAGGCAAGTCCCAGCCGACTGCAGAAGCCAATAACGAGGCAGGTGGCGTGGCGGACGAACAAATTGAAAACCAGCAAACTGTGGCTGATGCCGGCATGCATCAACTGCAGCTGACGTTTACTGACGAGTGCTGGATTCGCATTACCGACGGCAGTGGCAATGAGGTTGCCAGTGGCCTGCACAAGGCGGGCGAGGTGCTGGAGCTGAGCGGTACTACTCCATTTGAGTTGCATATTGGTAATGCAAGTGGCGTACAGCTGCGCTTCAATGGCCAGCCGGTAGACATTCATTCCAGCATTCGTGGCAATGTTGCCCGTATCAAACTGGGTTAAAGCAAGTGCATAACAATTCTCCGATCAAGCGACGCATATCGCGCAAGATTCATGTGGGTCCTGTTGCTGTAGGTGGCGATGCACCCGTCAGTGTGCAAAGCATGACCAACACCGAAACCTGCGATGTCGAATCCACTGTGGCGCAAATTTGCCGGCTGGAACAGGCCGGTGCTGATATTGTGCGGGTGTCTGTACCCAGCATGGAGGCAGCCGAGGCTTTTGGGCGCATCCGCCAGCTGGTTCAGGTACCGCTGGTGGCAGACATCCACTTCGATTACCGGATTGCCTTGCGTGTGGCCGAGCTGGGTGTTGACTGTTTGCGTATCAACCCGGGCAACATAGGCAGTAATGAGCGCATCAAGGCGGTCGTCGATGCTGCCCGTGATCGCGGCATTCCGATCCGCATCGGTGTTAATGCCGGCTCGCTGGAGAAGGACCTGCAAAAGAAATATGGCGAGCCGACGCCGGAAGCCCTGGTCGAGTCGGCGTTGCGTCACGTCGAGCATCTGGACCGGCTTGATTTTCCTGACTTTAAAGTCAGCGTAAAAGCCTCCGATGTGTTCATGGCCGTGGAGGCTTACCGTCAGCTGGCCCGTCAAATTGAGCAGCCGCTGCACCTGGGCATTACCGAGGCCGGCGGACTACGTTCGGGTACGGTAAAGTCGGCAGTGGGGTTGGGCATGCTGTTGGCCGAGGGCATTGGCGACACCATCCGTGTATCCCTGGCTGCCGATCCGGTCGAGGAAATCAAGGTCGGTTTTGATATCCTCAAGTCGCTGCGCTTGCGCACCCGGGGTATTAATTTCATTGCTTGCCCAAGTTGCTCGCGCCAGAACTTCGACGTGGTAAAAACCATGAACGAGCTTGAGGAGCGGCTCGAAGATGTGCTGGTGCCACTGGATGTGGCGGTGATTGGCTGTGTGGTTAACGGTCCGGGTGAGGCGAAAGAGGTGGATCTGGGCCTGACGGGTGGTTTGCCCAACCTGGTTTATCTTGATGGCAAACCTGCTACCAAACTGGGGAATGAAGAGCTGGTGGATGAGCTGGAGCGCATGATCCGGGAAAAAGCGGCAGAAAAACAAGCCAGAGAAGCGGCGCTCATCGCCCGCAGTTAAGCAGTACAAGGACTAAACGTGAGTAAAACCCTGCAAGCCATCCGTGGCATGAATGATATCCTGCCGGCACAAACGCCGCTGTGGCGCTATTTTGAGCAAAAAGTTGCTGGAGTGCTGGACAGTTATGGTTACCAGCAAATCCGCATGCCGGTCGTTGAGTTTACCGAGCTTTTTCGCCGTTCAATTGGCGAAGTTACCGATATTGTCGAGAAGGAAATGTATACCTTCGCCGATCGCAACGGTGACTCCCTGACCTTGCGCCCAGAGGGCACTGCCAGTTGTGTGCGGGCTGTGATGGAGCATGGCCTGATCAACAATGGCCTGATACAAAAGCTCTGGTACATTGGCCCCATGTTTCGCCATGAGCGTCCGCAAAAAGGCCGCTACCGCCAATTCCACCAGGTGGGGGTTGAGGTGTTCAATCTGGACGGGCCGGATATCGATGCCGAATTGATCTTGCTGACTTGGCGGCTGTGGCATGCGCTGGGTATTGCCGATAGTGTGACCCTTGAGCTGAACAGCCTGGGCACATCCGGGGCTCGCGCTGCCTATCGTGCAGCGCTGGTTGACTACTTGAACGGCCACTTTGACCAGCTGGATGAAGACAGCCAGCGTCGTGTTGATACTAATCCGTTGCGCGTCCTGGACTCCAAGGATCCTCAAACCCAAGCTATCCTGCTGGGCGCACCGAAGCTGGAAGACTACCTGGATGAGGAGTCGACCCGTCACTTTGCTGGTGTGTGCGCCCGCCTGGATGCCGCGGGCGTGCCCTATGTGCTGAACAGCCGGCTTGTGCGTGGCCTGGACTACTACAGCAAGACAGTCTTTGAGTGGACTACCGACAAGCTTGGCGCCCAGGGTACGGTTTGTGGAGGTGGCCGTTATGACGGACTGGTAGAGGTCATGGGTGGCAAGCCCACAGCTGGGGTCGGTTTTGCCATGGGTATTGAGCGCCTGATTTTGCTGCTGGAAACTCTGGGCAAGGTACCAGCTCAACTCCAGCAGCAGGTGGATATCTATTTTTGTGCCTTTGGCGAAGCAGCCGAGATGGCTGCGGTACAGTGGGCCGAACGTATTCGTGATGCTGTGCCGGGAGTACGCCTGCAGGTCAATGCCGGTGGTGGCAGCTTCAAGAGCCAGTTCAAGAAGGCAGACCGCAGCACTGCAGCCTGGGCCCTGGTTCTGGGGGAGCAGGAGCTGAGCACCAACAGTATTGGCCTGAAGCCGCTGCGCACTGATGAAGAACAGCAGACGCTGGCGCTGGACCAGCTGACAGACAGGCTGGTTGAACTTTTGAGCAAACAATGACGGGAGACTCTTGTGAGCCACTACACTGAAGAAGAGCAGATCGCACAGTTCAAAGACTGGTGGAGCCGTAATGGCAAACCGTTATTGGTTGGCGGCGTTTTGGCGATAGCTATCGTTTTTGGCTGGCAAACCTGGCAAAAGCAGCAGGCCAACCGGGGTGAGCTGTTATCTGCCACCTACCAGCAATTGCTGGATGCTGCGTTTAGTCCTGATGGTACCAATGCCGGCGAAATGCTGAAGTTGCTTGAAGAGCTGGAGTCCATCAGCCCGGAGCATGCCTATGCCCAGTATGCACGCTTGCTGGTCGCGCGTGTTGCAGTGCTGGAAAACCGCCTGGATGATGCAGCAGCCATGTTGCAGCCGGTGGTCGACAAGCCGGCCAATGCAGTGCTGGGGGAGTTGTCACACCAGCGTCTCGCACGGGTATTGGCTGCAAGCGGCAAGCCCGATCAAGCCCTGTCCTTGCTTGATGGCAAGGGGCTTCCGGCTTACAGCTCGGCGCGTGATGAGCTGCGTGGTGATGTCTTGGTGCAGCTGGGCCGCCTGGACGAGGCGCGGCAGTCTTATCGTTCGGCGCGCGAGGGATTGGATGACAGCAGCGCCGCTGGCAGCCTGATGATGAAACTTGATGACCTGAGTGCCAAGGATGCCTGATATGAAGCCATTTAATATTTTGGTGCTGTTGCTGGCTGGCCTGCTGATTGCTGGCTGCAGCAGCAAAGGTGACAAAAAAGCCCAGCAGCCACTGGCGCTGGAAAAAATAAGCTCCGAGGTCAAGTTGCAGCGTGAGTGGAGTGCTTCGATTGGTGTTGGCCAGGGCAAGCTTTGGAACCGCCTGTCTCCGGCGATTGAAGGTGGGCAGTTGTTTGTGGCTGATGCCGCAGGTCTTGTGGTTGCTCTGGATCGTTATACAGGAAAAAAATCCTGGCAACGCAAACTGAAAAAAGTTGAGGTATCTGGCGCGATCGGTGCGGGTGCCGGACAAGTTGTGCTGGGCACGCTGGCTGGCGAAGTGATTGCACTGGATGCGGCTACGGGCAATGAACTGTGGCGCAGCAATATTGGCAGTGAGGTGTTGGCTGCGCCGGCGGTTAATGATCGTGTAGTGGTGGTGCAAACCCAGGATGATCGCTTGATTGCACTGGATGCATTTACCGGAGCCCGGCGCTGGGTCTATGAAAGCACGCCAGCGCTACTGACGCTGCGCGGTACCAGCACACCCTTGTTAACCGACTATTTGGTGTATGCGGGCCTGTCCACCGGCAAGGTGGTGGCGGTAGAGCTGGAGCATGGCCTGCCGGTATGGGAGCAACGCATAGCCATCCCGAGTGGTCGTACCGAGCTGGAGCGCATGGTTGATATCGATGGCAGCCTGACTGTAAAGGATGGCGTGCTCTATGTGTCGGCTTTCAATGGTCACACAGCGGGACTGGACGAGCAGACCGGCCGGATACTCTGGCAGCGTGAAGGCTCCAGCATTGGAGCCGTTGCGCAAGGTTATGGCAATGCCTATGTCAGCCTGGACAGTGGTGAGATTGAGGCGATCGACGAGCGTTCCAGCACAGTGTTGTGGCGTAACGAAGGACTGCTGCGGCGTCAGCCTACCGGGCTTGGTGTGCTGTCAAGTTATGTAGTCACAGCTGACCTTGAGGGCTATGTACATCTGTTGAGTCAGGTGGATGGACGATTTGTGGCCCGGACCCGGGTTGACAACAAAGGGGTTCGCGTACGTCCTCTGGTCGAAGGTGGCTGGATGTACATATATGGCAATGGCGGAAAGCTGGTGGCCCTGACCATCAAGTAATAGCTGTGCAGAGAGTTATAGCCGCTATCGCTCGTGTGTGATGGCGGCTTTTGTGTTTTTATCAGAGACTGACTTTGCTGGCCTGCTCAAAGAGAGAGGTCCAGGACTTATTGGAGGAGCCGATGGTTCCCGTAATTGCTTTGGTGGGCCGCCCGAATGTAGGCAAATCCACATTATTCAACCGTCTTACCCGGAGTCGGGATGCCATTGTTGGTGATATCCCGGGGCTGACCCGTGACCGCCAGTATGGCAATGCCAAATGGCAAGGGCGTGACTATATTCTGATTGATACTGGAGGCATCTCTGGTGATGAGGAAGGTATTGACGCCAAAATGGCCGAACAGTCGCTACAGGCGATTGAAGAAGCCGACATGGTGTTTTTCCTTGTCGATGCCCGTGACGGCCTGTGTCCGGCAGACGAGCACATTGCAGCCCACTTGCGCCGTCGTGACAAGCGTACCCTGTTGCTGGTGAACAAGGTGGACAGCCTGGATGTCGAGATTGCCCGTGCCGAATTCAGCTCGCTGGCGGTGGCTGAAACCCTGGGCATTGCCGCAGCTCACGGGCGTGGTATCCAGCCGCTGATGGAAAGCGCACTGGGCGACATTGAACCGGTTGCGGAAGAAATGCTCGAGGTGGAGCTGGTTGAGGGGGAGGATCCGGAGAGGATTCCTGGCCCAAGTGCACAAGACGGTATCAAGATAGCCGTGATTGGCCGCCCCAATGTGGGCAAATCGACACTGGTCAATCGCATTTTGGGCGAGGAGCGGGTAGTTGTGTATGACCAGCCGGGCACTACCCGGGACAGCATTTATATTCCGTTCGAGCGTGAAGGCCGCAAATACACCCTGATTGATACTGCTGGGGTGCGCCGCCGTGGTCGCATCCATGAAGAGGTTGAAAAGTTTTCAGTAGTGAAAACCTTGCAGGCGATCAAGGATGCCAACGTGGTGATTTTTGTCGTCGATGCCCGTGAGGGGATTGTCGAACACGACCTGAGCCTGCTTGGTTTTGTTATTGAGTCCGGCCGGGCGTTGGTCATGGCGGTCAATAAGTGGGACGGCATGGAGCCGGCCGAGCGTGATTACGTCAAGACTGAGCTTGAGCGTCGGCTGTATTTTGTCAACTATGCCGACATTCATTTCATTTCTGCTCTGCATGGTACCGGGGTAGGCCATCTGTACCGTTCGGTGGAGCAAGCCTTTGCGTCGGCAATTACCCGCTGGCCGACCAGCAAGCTGACCAATATCCTGATGGGGGCGGTGCAAGAGCATCAGCCACCGATTGTTAATGGGCGTCGCATCAAGCTGCGTTACGCCCACCTGGGAGGAGCCAATCCGCCGCTGATTGTTATTCACGGTAATCAGACGGCAGCGGTACCCAAAGCATATGTGCGCTATCTGGAAAACACCTACCGCAGGGTACTCAGCCTGGTGGGTACGCCGATTCGCATCGAGTTCAAGGGTGGTGACAACCCTTATGCCGACAAGAAAAACAAGCTCAGTGAGCGGCAGGTGAACAAGAAAAAACGCCTGATGGCACGCAAGAAAGAAATGGAATACCGCAAGAAGCGGCAGAAAAAATAATCAGGGATTTTTCTTTGTAGCGTGTGCATGGGCAGGACGCTGTGCAGAGGCGCCGCAAGTTATCTGACCGCCATGGATGACGGAAATGCAGTTTTTGCAGGAGCCAACAACTGCATTGCAGGCTTCCTGTCGCCATCCCTGGCGACACAGGTTTTGCTCCTGCATCCCTGATGCCACGTGCGGGCGGGGCGGCTGTGGCTCGGCGAGCCGGATGGCTGTTGCGCTGCCATGACCGGGCTGTACCTGCCTCTTTTGCTATGCCGGGAGGCTGACAACAGCGAAAAATCAACAGTTGGCATATATTTTGCTGCTGTATCTCCGAATCAAACAGGCCGTCAATTTACGGTCGCTGACGGAGATTACCCATGGACAAAATGCTTTATATATCCATGACCGGCGCCAGCCAGAACAGCAAAGCGCTGCAAGCGCATGCCAATAACCTGGCCAACGTATCCACCAGCGGTTTCCGCCGTGACTTCGAGCAGGCGCGGTCGATGCCTGTGTTCGGTGATGGTCTGCCGGCACGGGCCTATGCCATGACTGAACGTCCTGGCACCGACTTTACCCACGGTACCCTGCAGGAAACGGGCCGCGACCTGGATGTGGCCGTGCAGGGGGATGCCTGGATTGCGGTGCAGGCTCCCGACGGCTCCGAAGCCTATGTGCGCACTGCCAGCATGCAGGTCGATACTTTTGGCATTCTGCGTACTGCCAGCGGTTTGCCGGTAATGGGCAACGCCGGGCCGATTGCCATTCCACCGGAGCAGAAAGTCGAAATTGCGCAAGACGGCACCATCAGTATCAGGGCATTGGGCGAAACTCCGGATGTCATGGCCGAAGTCGACCGTATCAAGCTGGTTTTGCCTGAGCGCGGGCAGCTGCAAAAAATGCAGGATGGTCTGGTGCGCGGCAAGGACGGTCAAGAGTTTCAGCCTGATGCCGATGCCCGCCTGGTGTCCGGCTATACCGAGTCGAGCAACGTCAATGCTGTAGCGGAAATGACGGCGATGCTGTCGCTGTCCCGCCAGTTCGAGCTGCACGTGAAAATGATGCGTACTGCAGAAGAAAGTGCTGCATCGATGGCACGGATCATGCAGCTGAGTTGATAATTTCACACTATGTGTCAGATGATTGACGCATAAGGAGAACCACCATGTTACCTTCACTCTGGGTTGCCAAAACGGGCCTGTCCGCGCAGGACATGAACCTGACCACCATTTCCAACAACCTGGCCAACGTATCCACTACCGGTTTCAAGCGTGACCGTGCCGAGTTTGAAGATCTGCTGTATCAGGTTCGGCGTCAGCCCGGTGGCCAGTCCAGCCAGGACAGCGAGCTGCCCAGTGGTTTGCAGCTGGGTACGGGCGTACGCATCGTCGGTACACAGAAGATTTTCACTCAGGGTAGCCTGCAGACGACGGAGCAGCCGTTGGACCTGGCCATAAACGGTCGCGGGTTTTTCCAGATCCTGATGCCTGATGGCACCATTTCTTACACCAGGGATGGCAGCTTTCAGCTCAACTCCGATGGTCAGGTCGTCACATCCAGCGGCTTTCCGCTGGAGCCAGCGATTGTTTTGCCCGAGCAAGTGCGCACCTTTATGGTGGGCGAAGACGGCACTGTGTCGGTCACAGTCGCAGGCGATCCGCAACCGCAAGTTCTCGGCAACATCCAGACAGTGGACTTCATCAACTATGCCGGGCTGGAAGCCATCGGCAACAACCTGTTCCTGGAGACTGCTGCCAGCGGAGCGCCGCAAGCCGGCATGCCAGGCACCAATGGTTTGGGTAACGTACTGCAGAATACGCTGGAAAACTCGAATGTCAGCGTGGTGGAAGAGCTGGTCAACATGATCACCACACAACGGGCCTACGAGATGAACTCCAAAGTGATCTCTACGGCAGACCAGATGCTGTCCTTCATTACGCAAAAACTTTGATTGAGCCCGGGGTGATGCCATGAAAACCAGATTGATTCTTGCACAGCTGGCGGCAGCAGTGCTGCTGAGTGGGTGCATGCAGGCCCCCCCGCAGCCCAATGATCCCTATTACGCACCGGTGGTACCGCGGGTGCCAATGCCGGCCGAGCAAAATATGGGTGCCATTTATCAGCCCAGCTTCGAAAGTAACTACTTCACTGACCGCAAAGCGTTTCGGGTGGGTGATATCATCACGATTAACCTGAACGAACGTATGCAGGCCAGCAAAAACGCCAGCTCGAACATCCAGAAAGACAGTGATCTTAATGTCGGTGTACCCAATATTCTTGGTATGGCTGTTACACCCAAAAACCCGTTGGCAGGCGTTAGTGCGCTGGGTATGACCGATAAAAACCTGAGTCTTGAGGCCAGTGCCAACGCCAAGCGTAGCACCAAGGGTTCAGGGCAGGCTGGCCAAAGTAACAGTTTGGCTGGCTCAATTACAGTGACCGTAGCCGATGTGTTGCCTAATGGTGTGCTGGCAGTGCGTGGTGAAAAATGGTTGACGTTAAATACAGGTGATGAGCTGATTCGCATTTCCGGACTGGTGCGTCCGGATGACATCAGCACTGATAATACGGTTTCCTCGACCCGTATTGCCGATGCCCGGATTACCTATTCCGGTACCGGTGCTTTTGCCAATGCCAGCCAGCCTGGCTGGTTGTCGCGCTTTTTCATGAGCCCGGCCTGGCCGTTTTAAGGAAGGATTGCAGCCATGAAACGATTTTTTCTGCTTGTAATGCTGATGTTGGGGGCAGGCTTGCAGGCCCAGGCCGAACGCCTGAAAGACCTGGCCAGCATACAGGGCGTGCGTAATAACCAGCTGATCGGCTATGGTCTGGTCGTGGGACTTAACGGCAGCGGTGACCAGACTACACAAACACCATTTACCGTGCAGACTTTCAACAATATGCTGGCCGAGTTTGGTATTCGTGTTCCGCCTGGTATGGGCAATATCCAGTTGAAGAACGTTGCTGCAGTTTCTGTGCATGCTGATTTGCCACCCTTTGCCCGCCCTGGCCAGACCATCGACGTTACGGTGTCCTCCATTGGCAACGCCAAGAGTCTGCGCGGTGGCAGCCTGTTGATGACTCCACTGAAAGGGATTGACGGTAACGTCTATGCCATTGCCCAGGGCAACCTGGTAGTGGGCGGCTTTGATGCCGGAGGTGCTGACGGCTCGCGCATTACCGTCAATGTGCCCTCGGCCGGCCGCATCCCGTCTGGAGCGACAGTCGAGCGGGCCGTGCCCAGTGCTTTTGACCAGGGCGACTATCTGACGCTGAACCTGAACCGGCCGGACTTTACCACAGCCAAAAACATCGTAGACAAGCTTAATGACCTGCTCGGCCCCGGAGTGGCCAGCGCGATGGATGCCGGCGCAATCAGAGTGGCTGCACCGATTGATCCGAGTCAGCGGGTCAATTACCTGTCGGTTATAGAAAATCTGGAAGTAGAGGCAGGCAAGGCCGTGGCCAAGGTGATCATCAACTCGCGTACCGGCACCATAGTGATTGGTCAGGATGTGCGGGTGCAGCCGGCAGCAGTAACCCACGGCAGCTTGACGGTAGCGATCAGTGAAGACATTGCGGTCAGTCAGCCCGAGCCTTTTTCTGACGGACAGACTGTGGTTACTCCACGCTCAAGGGTCAGTGCTGAAGAGGAACAGCGACCGATGTTCAAGTTTGCACCGGGCACCACGCTTGACGAGATTGTTCGTGCGGTCAACCAGGTGGGTGCAGCCCCTTCTGACCTGATGGCGATTCTTGAGGCGCTGAAACAGGCAGGTGCCCTGCAAGCAGAGCTGATCGTGATCTGATCTGCCAGCTGCATGCAATGCTCCGGCTGCAAGGCCGGAGCTGCGTGCGCCCTGTCTTAGTCGGCCTGACACAATATGCGTAACAGAGGGTCACCGCTGGGCAGGGTTTCAATGAGAATTCCGTCGCTCAGGCGTAAAACCATGTCCTGGCGTTCGCAATTGAGCATCACTTGCCGGCTGACCGGCTGCAAACCATTGTGCAGGTCAAAGTCTTGCAGTTCGAACTCCAGCAGCTGATTACCGTTAGCCTCCATGGTGACACTGCTGTGGTTAATGGTGCGAACGGCAGTGACCGGAGCGTATAGGCGGGTCCAGGGATGTCCCGCCAGAACAGCGTGCTGCTGCCAGATAACCTGGCTGCCAGCAGGAAGCGCATTGTATACAGCAGTGCTCCAGCTGTAGTCCCGGTAAGCCATGATGCCGGCGATGCCGGAAAATACCAGCAGAGCACTCAAGCATGCGCTCAGCAGCATCAGCCGCTTGTGTAGCAGCAGTCCCCCCAGCAGCACACAGCCAGCAGTCAAAGACGGCCAGAGGGCCAGAGTAAGCATTGTTTGCATGGTTTTTTGCCGGGTGATGAATGTGCTGCACAGTGTACCTGCAGCCTGCAGGTGGTGCACTCTCTGGGAATGCTGAATAACTGCCTGTGCTGTCAGGGCGTTGTTGAAAATCAGCTTAAAATGCCCACTGGCTCCAAGTAAGCAGCGCTTTTCCGCTGATTTTCGCCTGACCCTGGCTGCGGCGCTCACATTATTGCAGTGCTTCCCAGGCGGCTTCTCAGTGTGATTTTTATCAGGGTGGTATCATCCTTTGGTCGGTATGTGCAGTTCTTGCATATGTTTTTTTTGCTGCATGCGTCGGTTTAAACCGGCTGTTCTGTGCCAGCAAGGAATATCCCGGAACAGTGCATTAAAGTTTGTTTGCAACAATCAAATGCTAAAAAAACGAGCTGTTTCGTGGATCAGCTAACTGCTTGTTTTCAATAGATAGGATGGCTTGCTAATTAGTTTTCTCATTACTTCCGACCTGTTTTAGCAGCTTGATTTTATTTTTATACCGGCGATATTTCCGGCCGTCGTCTAGTTTGGTGTTGTTATCACAAACATATAAGCGGGCTACTTGGTAGCTTGCTCATAAGACTAATGTCGGGGCTTTATAAAGCCGTTCACATTTTGCAATATTTCGCTCCGGAAGCCTTGTGGTGCCTGCTGTGGTGCTGCAAGGCCGAAAACAAAAACGAGCGGAGAACGCAATTATGGTCGATAAAGAAGTGGCACAGGCGTACTGGAAGGCGAACCTTCGCCTGATCGTCATGTGTCTTGTCGTGTGGGCATTTGCAGGGTACGGAATTTCCATTTTCCTGCGTCCTGCATTGTCTGACATCACCTTCGGTGGTGTTGATATCGGGTTCTGGTTCTCTCACCAGGGCGCCATCATCAGCTTTATTGTTCTGGTGTTCTTTTACGCCTGGCGTATGAACCAGATCGACAAGCATTTCGGCATGAGCGAGGACTAAGATCATGAGTCAGTTTGCTGTAAACCTGATTTTCATTGGCCTGTCCTTTGCGCTGTACATCGGTATTGCGCTCTGGTCTCGGGCCGGCTCCACTAAGGAGTTTTACGTTGCAGGGGGCGGTATTCACCCAATCACCAACGGTGTCGCCGTTGCCGGTGACTGGATGTCTGCTGCTTCCTTCCTGTCCATGGCCGGCATGGTGGCCTTCATGGGTTACTCCGGCTCCGCGTTCCTGATGGGCTGGACCGGTGGTTACATCCTGCTGGCCATGCTGCTGGCGCCGTACCTGCGCAAGTTCGGCAAGTACACCGTGCCTTCTTTCGTGGAAGACCGTTACCAGAGCAAGCCTGCCCGCATGATCGCGGTGGTCAGCCTGCTGTGTATCTCATTGACCTACATGATCGGCCAGATGACCGGCTCCGGTGTGGTATTTGCCCGCTTCCTGGAAGTATCGGTTGATGCCGGTATCTGGATTGCCGCCGGCATTACCTTCTTCTATGCCGTACTGGGCGGCATGAAGAGTGTGACCTACACCCAGGTGGCGCAGTATTGTGTACTGATTGTGGCTTTCCTGGTGCCACCGATCTTCATCTCCTTCCAGATGACCGGTAATCCCGTTCCGCAGCTGGGCATGATCAGCGAAGTATCCGGTGAGGGTGTGCACGTGCTGACCAAGCTCAACAGCATTCTGAGCGACCTGGGCTTTGCCGAGTACACTGCCTATGCTGCCGACCCGCTGAACCACTTCCTGCTGACCGCCACCCTGATGGTAGGTACTGCGGGTCTGCCACACGTAATCATCCGTTTCTTCACCGTACCCAAGGTAGCTGATGCCCGCTGGTCTGCCGGCTGGGCGCTGGTGTTCATTGCGCTGCTGTATCTGACTGCACCTGCGGTTGCCTCCATGGCGCGTCTGAACCTGATGACCACCATTTATCCGGAAGGCACCAGCGGTGAGCAAATTCTGGCCCTGGAAGAGTCCAAGCACCCCGAGTGGATGGACAACTGGATCAAGGCTGGCCTGCTGAAGTATGAAGACAAGAACGGTGACGGCCGCATCCAGTACTACAATGATGCCAGCGAAAAGGGCAAGGCAGTGGCTGAAGCCAATGGCTGGGCCGGTAACGAGCTGACCGTCAACAACGACATCATGGTGATTGCCAACCCTGAAATTGCCAACCTGCCGGGCTGGACCATTGGTCTGATGGCGGCGGGTGCGATTGCTGCGGCCCTGTCCACGGCAGCTGGCCTGTTGATGGCGATCTCTTCAGCGGTGAGTCACGATATCGTCAAGGTCACGCTGAAGCCTGACCTGAGCGAAAAAGGCGAGATGAATGTTGCACGGGTCGCGATGCTGGCAACACTGGGGGTGAGCGCCTACCTTGGCATGAATCCGCCGGGCTTTGCCGCGCAGACGGTAGCCCTGGCCTTCGGCCTGGCAGCCTCCACCCTGTTCCCGGCACTGATGATGGGAATTTTCTCCCAGCGCATCAACGGCAAGGGTGCCATCGCCGGAATGCTGGCGGGTATCACCCTGACCCTGGTATACATCTTCATGTTCAAGGGCTGGCTGTTCATTTCGGGCACTGCCAATTTCCCGGATACCAAGGAGTACTGGTTCTTCGGTGTCAACCCGCTGGGTATCGGTTTCTTCGGTGCGATTGTTAACTTCATCGTGGCCTATGCGGTATCCTTGGCCACCGAGCCACCTCCCCAGGAGATTCAGGATCTGGTTGAAAGCGTGCGTTACCCGAAAGGTGCCGGCGCCGCGATTGATCACTGATCTGCTTGTGCCCTGTCCGTCCCTGCCCTGGCGGGGCGGACCTCGGGAAAACAAAACGGGCTTCCTGGTGAAGCCCTTTTTTATGTCTGATGGAACATCCCCATGCTGATAAAACTTCTAATAGCCGCAGCTGCGGCCTTTTTTGCCGCTGGCATTGCCCAGTACGCCCGTATCCTCAGCCGTAAAAAACTGCCCAGATGGATTGTTCCGGCCGCCGCTGGTCTGGGTATTCTGGGGTATCAGATTTACATGGAATATAGCTGGTTTGAGCGCACCCGTGCGCGTTTGCCGGAAAGTGCAGTGGTCACCGAAGTGCGCAAAATACCGGCTTTCTGGCGGCCCTGGACTTTTGTTGTACCCCTGCAGATGGGCTTTAGCGTAGTGGACAGCAACCAGATTCAGCTGGCCCACAGCAATGGTGAGCGCATTGCCCGCTTCCGCTTATACAGCTTTGAGCAGGCTTTTATTGACCGCAGCGAACAGCAGGGCTATTTGCTGAACTGCAGCAGCAGCGTGCTGGTACCACTGGATAATGCCAACCAGCCGCAGCCGGAAAAAGCCCGGCAACTGGATCGGCAGAGCCTGCTATTTGCCGTGGTGTGCAATTAACAGGGTCTGCCACAGGCGCGGCCGTTACCCTGTACAGGCTGCTTCAGAGGCGGCCAGGCTGTAACCAGAGCCCCAGGTGTCGCGGCTCAAGCCGCTTATACAGGAGGGCACCGCTTTCGGTGTTTCGGGATGCCATGGGCACGGAGCAAAACCGCATCTACAAAAAAGCCATGCTGGTACTCAGCATGGCTTTTTTATCGGAAGCAGGAGACCAGTCAATGGCAAAGTTTTTGATAAAACACGTCATCCGTTGTGACGTTTTCGTACCGGGTTGCCTTTGCAGTTTTGCCCTGCAGGAGTACGGCACGCTCCTGTGTGGTGCAGTTAAGGACCGCCATGTAGACCTGCTGGCGCTCGATGGGATCCTTGATGAATTCATACATGAAATACTCAACCAGGATTTGATTGTCCTGTTCACGGCTTTTGAATTTGCCGTCAAAAATGTAAAAGCTGTTGATTGCCGGTTTGATTACGCTCCAGGGTTTGAAAAAGCTGCGCTCGGCTTTTTCATTAAAAAACATGACCTGACCGTCTGGCTGGGTGATGCGTACCTGTTCGGTTTTGTAGCCGTACCAAGTGTAGTCGTAAACAGCCAGGTAACCGAACATGCCCAGTGCCGCCAGTACAGGAACAATCCAGGTCGGCAGCCGGTTGCGCGAAAGCTTGCGGGCCAGGTAAGCCATGCCGCCCAGGCTCAGGCCTGAAATAAAAACTGCCAGTAGGTGCCACATAGAGTTACTCCGTTACTTGCCTTGCTAATGCTGTTGGCGTTGGGCAAAAAAAGTGGGCTTTCAAGGAAAGCCCACTAAAGGTCGATTAAAGTTTACAGCAAGTCAGGGCTTATGGGTAACGTACACGACGTACCATTTCCTGGATCTCCTCACTTGGACGCTCGGTAGCATTGGATACTACGATGGCGACAGTGAAGTTGATTGCCGCACCAATACAACCGAAGGACAGCGGCGAGATGATACCAAACAGGTAGTACTCAGGGCTGTTCGGGAAGGTGTTGGTGCCGGGGATGAAGAACCAGCCCAGGTACAGGAAGATGTACACCAGGGTGGCACTTGCACCGGCCAGCATGCCGGCAACCGCGCCCTTGCTGTTGATGCGACGGATAAAGATACCCATCATCAAGCAGGGGAAGATTGAGGAGGCGGCGATACCAAAGGCCAAAGCTACGGTCTGCGCGGCAAAACCGGGCGGGTTCAGGCCGAGATAGGTAGCTACAGAAATCGCACCGACCATCGAAATGCGCGCATAGAGCATCTCGGTTTTTTCCGAAATATTCGGCGTCAGGGTGTTTTTCAGCAAGTCATGGCTGATTGCCGAAGAAATGGCCAGCATCAGACCGGAAGCAGTAGACAGGGCGGCGGCAATACCACCGGCAGCAATCAGACCGATAATCCAGCTAGGCATGTTGGCAATTTCAGGCAGAGCCAGAACCAGGATGTCGTTGTTTACAGTCAGTTCGTTACCGTTCCAGTCAGCAGGGGCTTCGAAGTCCTTGTTCGGGGTTGGCAGCGTACCATCGTTGTAGAACTGGATGCGGCCATCGCCGTTTTTGTCCTCAAACTTCAGCAGACCGGTTTCTTCCCAGTTCTTGAACCACTGTGGACGCTCTTCATAGGCCAGCGAAGGCTGATCTGTTCCGTTCGGATAGATGCTTTCGATCAGGTTCAGGCGACCCATGGCAGCTACAACAGGAGCGGTGGTGTAGAACAGTGCGATGAACACCAGTGCCCAGGCAGCAGAACGGCGGGCGTCCTTGATGTTGGGTACGGTGAAGAAGCGGATGATGACGTGTGGCAGACCTGCAGTACCCACCATCAGGGTCAGGGTGAACAGGGTCATGTTGACACGGTTGGACACGTCAGCCGTATAGTCCTGGAAGCCCAGGTCGCGAACCAGCTCGTTCAGCTTGTGCAGCATTGGCATGCCGGAGTCGGCGTGGGCGCCAATGAAGCCGGTTTGTGGCAGGAAGTGGCCGGTAATCATCAATGACAGGTAAACCGCAGGGATCAGGAAGGCCAGGATCAGTACGATGTACTGCGCCACCTGGGTGTAAGTTACCCCTTTCATGCCGCCGAGTACCGCGTAAGCAAATACCACGAAGGATGAAATGATCAGACCGGTAGATACCTTGACTTCCAGGAAGCGGGCAAACGCAACACCGGCGCCAGTCATCTGGCCGATTACGTAGGTCAGCGAGATGATGATCAGGCAAATGATCGCAACCACCCGGGCAGCACTACTGTCGTAGCGCTTACCAACAAAGTCCGGCACCGTGTAAGTACCGAAGCGGCGCAGGTAAGGAGCCAGCAGGGTTGCCAGCAGTACATAGCCGCCGGTCCAGCCCATGATGAACGCGGAGTTCACATAGCCGACCGAGATCAGGCCGGCAACGGAAATGAACGAGGCAGCAGACAGCCAGTCAGCGGCAGTCGCCATGCCGTTCATCATCGGGTGAACTTCACCGCCGGCAATATAAAACTCGCGGGTTGATTTTGCACGGGCCCAGATCGCGATCCAGGTATAGAGCGCGAACGAACCCATTACAAAAATCAGGTTGATCGTAAACTGGCTCATGGTTAGTCCTCCAGACCAAATTCGTCATCCAGCTTGTTCATGCGCCAAGCGTAGAAGGTGATCAGGGCCAGGAAGGTAAAAATCGAACCTTGCTGGGCAAACCAGAAGCCGAAGTCGGCTCCGCCAATGCTGATACCCATGAGTAATGGCCGCAGCAGTAGTCCAAAGCCATAGGACACAGTGGCCCAAATGGCGAGACAGATGAGAATCAGACGGAGGTTGGTGCCCCAGTATTGCTGATCTCTTTCGGTGATTTCTTTAGGCATGATTGTGCACTCCAGAATAGATTGTTTTTGTTAAAGCAGGCAGGGAAGACGAACTTATATTGTTATTCAACCTCCGGTCTTATTTTTATAACGATAGCTGGTTTTATCTGTGGCTTGGAAAGCTCAGGGTTTTATTATTTGTATGTTTGCAGGCATTCGGGAAGTGCCTGTCAGGGCCTTGGCTGCTGCGGCTCATGGCTTGTGGCTTATGCTAGGGTTTTGTAAGTGATTGTGTATTCGACCTTTAGATTATTCGAAGCTATCTGTTTCGAAGCTTATTAATAGCGCGCTACTTGCATAGGTTGTTTTTCTATTTGAAGGGGAGCTGAAAAGCCGGAAATATTTATTGTGGGTAGCTAGCTATTTATCATGCTATCTAAATTGGCAGGAAGTAACAAAACGCCTTTTCAAGAAATGGTTTTGGTATTTGTAAAACGTCGGAAAGCATTGCAGTATCTGTGTTGTGGCCAGGCATAAGGGTTGTCTGACGCAAGGAAGGCTTGAAATCCAGGGTTTTGGCCTTATCTCTTTTTTGTTCAAGGTGAGCTCCGTTCAAGGGGGGGTTCCACCAGCAGCGCCATGGCTGGCTGCCCGGTGTTTTCTATCCTTAGAAAGGGGCTGCACGGGTTAAACAGTCAGGCTTGAGGGCTGCAGTGAGGGCAAATCGTTAGTCGTATTGTATTGGTTTTGCCTGTTGCCCCGAGTTGTTGTGGTGGAAGCGACCAGCAGATATTCGGCTCGCCCCACAGGTAACCAGAGGAATAAATCATGCGAGTTGATCGTTTAACCAGTCAGTTGCAGGTAGCTTTGTCTGATGCACAATCTATTGCATTGGGCCAGGATCATACTGCCATAGAGCCCGTACATTTGTTGCTGGCGCTGATAGACCAGCAGGGCGGGGCCATCCGCCCGCTACTGATGCAGGTTGGCTTTGACGTTAACCAGCTGAAAAACGAGCTGAACAAGCTGCTGGCGGACCTGCCAAAAATCCAGAATCCGACCGGTGACATGAGCCTGTCGCAAGACCTGGCCCGTCTGCTGAATCAGGCGGATCGCCTGTCGCAGCAGAAAAAAGACCAGTTTATCTCCAGCGAGCTGGTGCTGTTGGCGGCCATGGATGAAAACACTAGGCTGGGCAAGGTGTTGCTGAGTCAGGGGGTCAGTCGCCAGGCGCTGGAAAATGCCATTGCCAACCTGCGCGGCGGTGCCAGCGTGGATGACCCCAATGCCGAGCAGTCGCGCCAGGCACTGGAAAAATACTGCATCGACCTGACCGAGCGCGCCGAGCAGGGCAAGTTGGACCCGGTGATTGGTCGTGATGATGAAATCCGTCGCACTGTGCAGGTGCTACAGCGCCGTACCAAGAACAACCCGGTGCTGATTGGCGAGCCTGGCGTGGGCAAAACCGCGATTGCCGAAGGGCTGGCCCAGCGCATCATCAATGGCGAGGTGCCCGACAACCTGAAAGGCAAGCGTCTGCTGTCGCTGGATATGGGTGCGTTAATTGCAGGTGCCAAGTATCGTGGCGAATTTGAAGAGCGGCTCAAGGCATTACTGGGTGAGCTGGCCAAGCAGGAAGGCCAGATCATTTTGTTTATTGACGAACTGCATACCATGGTCGGCGCAGGCAAGGGCGAGGGCGCCATGGATGCCGGCAACATGCTCAAACCGGCGCTGGCCCGTGGCGAATTGCACTGTGTAGGTGCGACCACGCTGGACGAGTACCGCCAATATATTGAAAAGGATGCCGCGCTGGAGCGCCGTTTCCAGAAGGTGCTGGTGGACGAGCCCAACGAAGAGGATACCATTGCCATTCTGCGCGGTTTGAAAGAGCGCTACGAGGTGCACCATGGCGTCAGTATCACTGATGGAGCCATCATTGCTGCCGCCAAGCTCAGTCATCGCTACATCACCGACCGTCAGCTGCCAGACAAGGCCATTGACCTGATTGATGAGGCCGCCAGCATGATCCGCATGGAAATCGATTCCAAGCCCGAGGCGCTGGACCGCCTGGATCGTCGTCTGATCCAGCTGAAAATCGAGCGTGAAGCGCTGAAGAAGGAAGACGATGAGGACACGCGCAAGCGGCTGGAAAAACTGGAAGAAGAAATTGCCCGTTATGAGCGCGAATATGCGGACCTGGAGGAGATCTGGAAGTCTGAAAAAGCCGAAGTGCATGGTTCTGCCCAGCTACAACAGCAGATCGAGCAGGCGCGCCAGGAAATGGAGCTGGCACGGCGCAAGGGTGACCTGAACCGCATGGCCGAGCTGCAATACGGGGTGATACCTGATCTGGAGCGCAGTCTGCAGATGGTTGACCAACACAGCAAAAGCGAGAACCAGCTGCTGCGCAACAAGGTCACTGACGAGGAGGTGGCCGATGTGGTGTCGAAGTGGACCGGCATTCCGGTCTCCAAGATGCTGGAGGGCGAGCGTGACAAGCTGATCAAGATGGAACAGCTGCTGCATACCCGCGTGATTGGCCAGGACGAAGCGGTCACCGCGGTGTCCAACGCCGTGCGCCGCTCGCGTGCTGGCCTGGCTGACCCGGATCGTCCGGCGGGATCTTTCCTGTTCCTTGGTCCGACCGGTGTTGGTAAGACCGAGCTGTGCAAGGCGCTGGCCGAGTTTCTGTTCGATACCGAGGATGCCATGGTGCGCATCGACATGTCCGAGTTCATGGAGAAACACTCGGTAGCCCGCCTGATTGGTGCCCCGCCTGGCTATGTGGGTTACGAGGAGGGCGGCTACCTGACCGAAGCGGTACGCCGCAAGCCTTATTCGGTGGTGCTGATGGACGAAGTGGAAAAAGCCCACCCGGATGTATTCAACGTGCTGTTGCAGGTGCTGGAAGACGGCCGCCTGACTGATAGCCATGGCCGTACAGTGGACTTCCGCAACACCGTGGTGGTGATGACGTCCAACCTGGGCTCGGCGCAAATCCAGGAGCTGGTGGAAGACCGCGAAGCCCAAAGGGCAGCGGTGATGGATGCCGTTGGCAGCCACTTCCGCCCCGAGTTCATCAACCGGATTGACGAGCTGGTGATTTTCGAGCCGCTGGACAAAGAGCAAATTGCCGGCATTGCACAGATACAGCTGGGCCGCTTGCGTCAGCGTTTGGCCGAGCGTGGCCTGAGTCTGGAGCTGAGTGACGAGGCAATGGACAAGCTGATTGATGTCGGTTATGACCCAGTGTACGGCGCTAGACCGCTCAAGCGTGCTATTCAACGCTGGGTGGAAAACCCGCTGGCCCAGCAAATCCTTTCTGGGCAGTTTGCCGAAGGGGCACAAATCAGGGCGCAGGTTGCTGATGGTGAAATCATCTTTGCCTGAATCCGGACCAGCTGACTGACTGCAGTACGAAAACCGCTGGCTAAAGCATTAGCTGGCGGTTTTTTATTGCCTGACGCAAGGTGCAGCTTGCAGCAGGACAGTTGCTGTAAGTTGAACAAGGTCGGTGCTACCAAGTGCCGCATGGCAAAACGCACTTGCTTACTGTTTAATAAATTGTATAACTATAAGTGCTTTATGGATTCCATGTATGCGCCGCTTGTACTCTGGCTGGACCCTGATGCTTGTGCTGGGGCTGTTATCGCCTGCTCTGTCGCAGGCTGCTACAGCAAAAATTTCGTTGAAACAAAGTTCTACCGCCGATCACAGCAAGTTTGCCGAGCTGCAAAAAGACTTTGCCAGTGGCCCGGAGGTTACCCGCGCCTGTCTGGCTTGCCATACCGAGGCGGCCAGACAGCTGCAGCAAACCACCCACTGGAAGTGGGAGTTCAATCATCCGGCAACTGGGCAGGTGTTGGGCAAAAAACATGAGCCCAATGTGTTTTGTGGCAGCCTGAAGTCCAACTACCCGCGCTGTACCTCCTGCCATATCGGCTACGGCTGGGAAGACAAGGACTTTGATTTTACCGCCGAGCACAATGTGGACTGCCTGGCTTGCCATGACACAACCGGTACCTATCTGAAAACCGAGGCGGGCGCCGGCCATCCGGCTTATGCGGATGTGCGGGTCAATGGCGAGTTCAAGATTGAAAACAACCGTCCGGTAAAAAAGGTTGATCTGACGCGGGTGGCGCAGAATGTAGGTCAGACCAGTCGCCAGACCTGTGGCAGCTGCCACTTTTATGGCGGCGGCGGTGACGGCGTAAAACATGGTGACCTGGACAGTTCGCTGGTGCAGCCAGACCGGGCGCTGGATGTACATATGGATGCCGGCGGCCTCAACTTCAGCTGCGCCACCTGCCATACTTCTGACGAGCACAGCGTTGATGGCAGCCGCTATGCGATGGAAGCCCGTGACCTGCACGGTATTGATATACCCGGCAGCAGCCACGCCGGGCGGGCCAGTTGTGAGTCCTGTCATGGCAGCAAGCCGCATGACTTTGGCATCAACAACAAGCTCAATGATCACACCGACAAGGTGGCTTGCCAGACTTGTCACATTCCCGAGTTTGCCCGCGGTGGTGTGCCGACCAAGATGTTCTGGGACTGGTCGCAGGCAACGGAAAAAATGCAGCGCGACGAAAACGGCGAGCTGGTACTCAATGCCAAGGGCAAGCCGGTGCTGTATTTTGAATACGATGAAAACGGCTGGCTGAGCTATGCCAACCACAAGGGTGTGTTTCGCAACGAGGTCAATGTGCCGCCGGTGTACCGCTGGTTTGATGGCCAGGTCGAGTACACCATGCTGGACGACGAGATTGACCCGCAGCAGCGGGTGTCCGTGAACAAGGTCAAGGGCAGTTATGGCGATCCGGATTCGCGCATCTGGCCGTTCAAGCGCATGACCGGCAAGCAGCCTTATGACAAGCAAACCAACCGCCTGCTGGCCACCAATGTGTTTGGCCCGGACGGTGATGACGCCCTCTGGACCAACTTTGACTGGGTCAAGGCGCTAATGGTCGGCCAGGCCGATGCAGTTGCCACCGGGGCCGCGCAGGATCTGTTCAGTGGCGAGCACGGCTTTGTCGATAACGAAATGTTCTGGCCGATTACCCACATGGTGGCACCGAAAGAGCAGGCACTGCAGTGTGATTCCTGTCATGCTCGTGATGGTCGCCTGGCAGACCTCAAAGGCTTTTATATGCCGGGGCGTGACGCCTCTGTCTGGGTTGACCGCCTGGGTACCTGGGCGGTCTGGGCAACACTGGCCGGGGTGCTGGTGCACTTGCTCGGCCGCATCATTTTCGGGAGGAAGCGTGCATGAAGGTCATGGTTTACAAAAGGTTTGAACGCTTCTGGCACTGGTCGCAGGCAGCGCTGATCATCGGCCTGCTGCTGACCGGGTTTGAAATCCACTCCAGCTATCACTGGCTGGGCTTTGCCACTGCGGTCAACACACACATTATCATGGCATTGTTGCTGATAGTGCTGTGGCTGTTTGCTATCTTCTGGCACTTCACCACCGGCGAATGGCGGCAATATATCCCGACCACCGAAAAACTGGCGGCGATGACACGCTATTACGCCCTGGGCATGTTCAGGGATGAAGAAAAACCCTACAAGAAATCCCTCAGCGCCAAGCATAATCCGCTGCAGCGGTTGGCCTATCTGGCTTTCAAGCTGCTGATCTCGCCGGTGATCTGGGTCAGTGGCATGCTGTATCTGCTGTATCCTTACTGGCCGCAACTGGGGTTGGGCTGGCTGACACTGGCACCAGTGGCGATTGTGCACACCGCCGCTGCTTTCGCCATGCTGGTGTTTTTCATTGCCCACGTTTATCTGGCCTTTACCGGCAAGCCGTTTTACGAGTATGTGCATGCCATGATCACCGGCTATGAAGAGCTGGGTGATGAAGAGGCGAAACGCTGACCTGCACGGACAGGGTCTGCTGGCCGGTGCGAATTCATTCGCATGCAGGGTGCCGTTTCGCAGCGAGCGCCTGATTGCACAATAAACCGGCTCCCGCGCAAGCACGGACCATGTTATGGTTGCCGGTTTTTGGAGCCGTTCTGATGCCCCATGCTGTTGCCCGCTTGCGCGCCTTGCGTCTGGCCCGCAGCGAAAAGCCCTTTGCCGCCCGCGGTGCTTTGCTGGTGCGCTGCCCGCGTTGCCGGGTAGCCGAGCGCTATTGCATTTGTGCATGGCAGCCGCAGGTGAAGACTGTTAGTGCCGTTTGCCTGCTGATGGCCGACAAGGAGCCGCTGAAACCAAGCAATACCGGCTGGCTGATCGCTGATGTGGTGCCCGATACCCATGCTTTTCTCTGGTCGCGCACGGAGCCTGATCCCGGGCTGCTGGCGTTGCTGGAGGATGCGCGCTGGCAGCCGTGGCTGGTATTTCCGGCTGATGAGGCGGCCACAGGCCAGAGGGTGGTGGCGGAGCTGCCACTGCCGGTCGCCGGCGGGCTGGACAGACCGCCGCTGTTTGTCCTGCTGGACGGCACCTGGCAGGAAGCACGCAAGATGTACCGCAAATCAGACTACCTGCAACGGCTGCCGGTACTCAGCCTGCAGCCTGCCGGGTTGTCCCGCTATCACCTGCGTACAGCGCAGGAGGCCGGACAGCTGTCAACCGCCGAGGTTGCGGTGCACTGTTTGCAGCAGGCCGGAGACCTGGCGGCAGCCCAGGCGCTGAGTGACTGGTTTGCCCGGTTCAACCGGCATTATCTGGCCGCGAAGCGTCCGCTGACTGCACAGCAGGAACAGGCGCTGTTGCGGCACCCATAGCAAGCTCCGGCTGTATGTCACCAACCGGCAGGGCCGAGGGGCCCGTGCTGAGACAGGTCAGCGGTTCTTCAACGGGTGCCGGTGGCTGGCGCTGGGGCCAGAGCTGGGCCAGCAGCATGGCACACAGCATCAGGGCAGCACCCAGATAGCCTTGCAAGCTCAGGCTTTCGCCCAAAAAAAGGGCTGCTGCAAGCGCTGCAAAAACGCCTTCCAACGATAGAATGATAGCAGCATGTGCCGGTTTGGCACGGCGTAATGCAATGGCTTGCAGGCTAAACCCGACCCCGATTGACAGCAGGCCGGCATACAACAATGCAGGAGCCGCGGCGAGGATGTGTGGCAGTGAGACCGGCTCGAGCCAGAGAGCGGCAGCCAGGCTGAGAGCCGCACAGGTGATAAACTGGATAAAAGTCAGTCGCAAAGGGTCATATCGCTTGGCCAGATAACCCATAACCAGTACATGGACTGCCCAGCAAAATGCGCCACCCAGTTGCAGAACGTCGCCGTGAGCTACCTGAAAACCGTCGCCGACACTAAGCAGGTATAATCCGGCCAGTGCCAGTAAAGCGCCGAGCCAGATGCCGATAGTGGCGCGCAAGCCAATCAGCAAGCCCAGTAAAGGTACTATCAGGACATACATGCCGGTAATAAAACCGGCGTTGGATACACTGGTGTGCAGCAGGCCGGTTTGCTGCAAATTGATGCCGATGGTAACAATCACGCCCAGGAGAGTTCCGCCAGCGAGCAGTTGCCGATCCAGAAACGGGCCGCTGACCCTGTTCGAGTATCGGCGGTAAAGTAAGAATGGCAGCACTACCAGGGCACCCAAAATAAAGCGTAAACCGGAAAACAGCAGTGGGCCTATGCTGTCCATTCCCAGTCGCTGGGCGACAAAAGCACTCCCCCAGATCATGGCTACAAGAAGCAACAAGGCATTAGTTTGCAGGAGATTCTTTTGCATTATTCGATATGGGTCAGGTGATAAGTTGATATTCGCTGTTAGTCTTGTGCTGGCTTGGGCCTTGGTATAAGGTAAGTGGCTGCATCCATAAGGCAGAGTGATGTCACACAGGGCAGGATACAGCCGTTCGGCAAGAAGAGCAGTATAGGGCATGCTATGCACGTTTCGAAAAAGCTGCCCCAAGGCCGTAAGATGCGTGGTGGTTTCGCTGTAAGGCGGTGCAGGAACCGGAAGAGTCCAGACCACACTATTAGTCATTTTTGAAAAGACAGGTTATTTAACTCATGGCTGCATACGATATTCTGATTGCCGATGATCACCCCTTGTTTCGGAGCGCACTGCAGCAGGCACTGACTATAGCACTGGGCGAAAATGTTCGTTTGGTTGAGGCTGAAAGCATTGCCCAGCTCGAAGCCCGGCTGGCCGAAAAAGCCGACTGGGACCTGGTATTGCTTGACCTGAACATGCCCGGGGCGCATGGTTTTTCCGGGCTGGTATTGCTGCGTGGCCAGTATCCGCAAATTCCGGTGGTTATGGTGTCGGCTCAAGAAGAGGCGGCTGTGATGAGTCGCTCGCGCGAATTCGGGGCCAGTGGCTTCATTCCCAAGTCCAGCTCGCTGGAGCAAATTCAGCAGGCGGTGCAAACGGTGCTTGATGGGGATGACTGGTGGCCAGAGCTGCCGGATGCTGGTGCGGCCATGACTGAAGAAGAGAAAGCCGCCAGTGCTGGTCTGGCCAGCCTGACACCCCAGCAGTTTCGTGTTTTGACCATGGTGTGTGACGGCCTGCTAAACAAGCAGATCGCTTATGATCTTAACGTTTCGGAAGCCACCGTAAAGGCCCACGTCACCGCGATTTTTCGCAAGTTGAACGTGCGTACCCGTACCCAGGCGGCCCTGTTGTTGCAACAGATGGAATCCATTCCGCAGCAGGGCTGACATGACTCCTCCCAGCAAGGGTCAAACCGGCTGGCGCCGCATTGTCCGGGCCGCGGGTTATTCCATGGATGGCCTCAAGGCTGCTTTCGGTTCTGAAGCAGCTTTTCGTCAGCTGGTTGCTCTCAACCTGATGTTGATCCCCGCGAGTTTCTTTTTTTCCGTTACTGCTGTAGAGCGGGCGCTGATGATTGCCGTTTGCTTGCTGTCCCTGGTTATTGAGCTGCTCAACTCGGCTATCGAAGCGGTGGTAGACCGCATTTCCCTTGAACGCCACCCCCTGTCAAAAAACGCCAAGGACATGGGCAGTGCCGCCCAGCTGGTCGGCTTGTGCATGATTGCCACTGTCTGGGTGCTGATCCTGCTGGGCTGACAGACGGTACTTTGCACGAGTGAACTCGTACCTGTGGGCGACGTGCTGGTTTTCAGTATCGATTTATTCGCACAGGGCGCCTGTATTCAGGCTATTCCCGCGCGGCCGTTACCCCGGCCAGGGTGTTGAATGAGGTGTCCTTGGCTGTCAACAGAAAGTCCTGCATGAACGCAGCATCCAGCATATCGGTACGCACTGCGGCGTACAGGGTTGAGAAAAGGCCCTTTTCCCCAAGTTTTTTTACGCTGACGTAACCTTTGCTGCTGTATTCGTGAATGGCCCAGTTGGGCAGGCAGCACACACCGCGGCCGCTGGCCACCAGTTGCATCATCATGATGGTCAGCTCGGAGGTGCGGACGCTTAGTGGTTCGATGTCGGCCGGCTCCAAAAAATGATTGAAAATGTCCAGCCGGTCCCGTTCAACCGGATAAGTGATCAGGACTTCGGTGGCCAGGTCTTCCGGCCTGATAAACGCCTTTCCGGCCAGTGGGTGCTGATTGGCTACTGCGAGCAGGGCTTCATATGCAAACAGCGGGATATAGCTGATGCCGCTTAGCTCGACCGGGTCGGAGGTGACAACCAGATCCAGATCGCCACGGGCCAGTGCGGGCAGGGGAGCAAAGGCAAAGCCCGAGGCCAGGTCCAGCTCCACCTCGGGCCAGGCTTCGCGAAACTGGTCAATGGTCGGCATCAGCCACTGAAAGCAGCTGTGGCATTCAATCGCCATGTGCAACCGGCCGGAACTGCCGCCCTGCAGGCGTGCCATGTCACGTTCGGCAGCACGCATCAGTGGCAGGACATCGTCAGCCAGGCGCAGCAGGCGCAGGCCGGCGCTGGAAAAACGAACGGGTCGGGTTTTGCGCACAAACAGTTGCATGCCCAAACGCTCCTCCAGTTCGCGAAACTGGTGAGACAGCGCCGACTGGGTAAGGTGCAGCCGCTCGGCAGCATCCACCATGCTGTCGGCATCGCGCAGTGCGACCAGGGTTTTCAAGTGGCGTATTTCCAGCATGACGATTACCTGCTACTGGAAATCCTGACCAGATTGCCGCCTTCGAAACGCAAGTAATGATACATGCCGTTGCGTGGGCCATAGACCCACTCGTCGACACGCACCTCCGTGACATGGCCATACCGGTTGACGATTTCACGGTATCCCAGCATTGACTCTTCAGCGGGCTGGCCGCACTTGGTCATTACCTGATATTCGCTGTCACCCAGACTGATCAGGTTAGAGCCGCAGCGCAGGGTAGAGCCGGCCTGTGCTGAAGTACTGCCAAGACCCATCAGCAAGACGGAGACAGATATAAGCCGTTTCATGCATTTCTCCTCAGGGCAGGCGTTTGCCCTCTATATGGACCAGCCGGTTACCTTCGAGACGCAGGATATAAGTCATGCCGTTGCGTGGGCCGTAAACCCATTCTTCGACAGCCAGTTCCAGGCGCTGATTGGGCCCGACGGTATAGCCGACAGTGTCCCGATAGGCCGGCTCACCACACTTGCGTTTGATCTCGAAGCCGCGATCGCCCAGGCTGACCAGATCACTGCCGCAGCGCAGGGTTGCGGCCTTGGCCGAACAACTGAAGAAGAAGCCTGTGGCGAGTACACAAATTAGCAGCTTGCTCATAACACATCCAGATGCAGTTGACTGTAGACAACCATGTTTTCAGCCTCGGTTTTTTCATTGACGTCAACCAAGTATAGACGCTCGACATCGATACCGCCGTGTTCAACCAAGTGTGCACGAATGGCGGCAGCCCGCTGCTGTGCCAGCCAGCGGAGAAAGAGCGGGTCACCGGCCATGTGTTTGAGTACTTGTTGGCGTTGCCAGTCGTGGCGCTCCTTGCGTGGCATTGATGGCATGGCGGCCACCTTGCCTTCGGCCAACATGGTTGCGTATATCTCTTCTAGCAGCTTGTCGCGGCTTTTTTCTGGTACTTCAATGCTGTAGATGTCCTTTGGCAGTGGCTTGCCACGTTCCTGCAGGTGGCGATATGTCAACTCCTGATAGCGGCGTTGCAATACGCGCTCGGCCAGTGCCGGGCCATCCAGTGCCTGGGCGCTAGTGCCCTCGATGTTTAACTGGAGCATGGGGCGTTCCAGCAGTGCTGTGGCCAGGTTGTCCAGCAGTCCGGCGGCATCAGCCTGCAGTTCGGCGCTGCCGGCTGTAAAGGGAATCTGCCCAAGGTCTTTGTCACCGGCCTTGCCGATGCTGGCCAGCATCCTGAAGGGTGACGAGACTGCGCGGGTCAGCAGGTTACGCAAGGTTTGCCAGACGATGGGCATCACACTGAATTCGGGGCTGTTGAGGTCTCCCTTGACCGGCAACTGAATGCTGATATTGCCCTTGGTGTCTTTGAGCATGGCAACAGCCAGACGGACCGGCAGGTCAATGGCATCGGCACTCGCGACCTTTTCGCCCAGCTGCAGCTGCTCCAGCAAGACAGTGTTGCTGGCATCCAGTTGCCCATTGTTGACCTGGTAATGCAGCTCCATGTTGAGGCGGCCTTTATGGATCCGGTAACCGGCAAATTTTCCCGAGTAAGGTGTCAGTGCGGTTAGCTCAACCCGTTTGAATTCAGTGGTGATATCCAGCTGCTGCAGTGGATCGAAGGGCGTTAGTGAGCCGCTGATTTTTACCGGAGCATAATTGTCCACGGCGCCGGTGATGTTTACCGGGGTGGGATGTTTACTGTCACTGGCCAGGTTCCCGATACGGCCGTTAAGGGTCTGGATGGCAGTAGCAAAGTGCGGCTGCAAGCTGTAGTCGGCAAAGTTGGCTGAACCGTTTTCCACCAGTACTTCGCCCAGTTCGAAAGTGAAAACAGTGTCACTGCCTGTGTTGGCTGAGCCTTCTGGTTGCGGGATGAGCAGTTGACTGATGTTGGTTTCCAGGTTTTCATTGATCACCAGGCGGGCATAAGGCTGTTGCGCGCGAATACGGTTGATGACCAGTTTGCTGGTGTTTGCAACATGCGCGAAAGACAGCTGCTCCAGTTGCAGTGACTGCCATTTCAGCAGATCACGATTTTGGGCCTGATCGCGGATATGCAGCTGATGCATGTTGATTTCACCTGAAACAGCGAAGTCGGGCTGCTGCAGGGACTTGAATGTTGCTTGCAAATCGGTATCCACAAGCGCACTAAGCAGCTCAATGCGGGCGTAGGGCCTGATCCAGGCGCGGGCAGCACGCAAGTCGATATCACGGGTTCTCAGGCTGGCGCTTGCAGCCAGTGACTGGGGGTTCGCTTGTGCGGCCAGGCTGATGTTGCCCTGCTCGCCAAAGCGGGTATCCAGCTGCAGAGTGGTGGGGGTGCTACTGCGACTGTCCAGGCGATCCAGCTGTGCGTTTATGCTAGTGAACTGCAGGTTGACTGGCTCAGACTGGTTTTGCATGTCCAGGCTGAGCTGGCTGTCGGCGATTGTCAGGCGCTGCAACTGCAGATGCCAGGGGATATCGGCCAGCTTGAAGCCTTTGCTGGTGCCTTTTTCTGAAGGCGGTGCTTTGTTCGCACGGGCCGGAGGGGCAACTTTTTCCCAGTTCAAACGACCCTGCGCATCGATGAGCAAGGGGGCCTTTAGTTGTAGCAGGCTCATTTCGGTCACACTGACCCGCTGCGCTGCCAGGTCCATGCCGGCCTGGCCGATTTGCAAGCGGGCCAGCCCAAGCAGCTGCTGTGTGTCGGCATCAGACAGGCTCAGGTTGTCCAGTTGCAGGTCAAGGCCGTTCACTTGTAGCTGCAGATCCGGGGCCAGTTGCAGCTGGTAGTTGCCATTGAGTTGCAGGCTGCCCTGTTGCAGGTGCAGTGGCAACTGTTCCAGCACATAGGGCCACCAGCTGGCCAGCTCTACGCCTGTTGCTTGCAGGCTGCCGCTGCTGGTCAGCTGCTGCAGGGAGAAAATGCCGCTGGTGCTGACCTGTGCGCCATCACTGGAACTGAATTGCAGGCTGAAAGAGGTGGCATCGTCACGGTCGAGGCTGAGCTGGTGCAGTTCTGCTTGCAAGTCGGCAAACTGCATATCAACTGGCTGCTGCAAGCTGGTGTCAACGTATGACAGGCTGCCCTGTTCAATGCGGGCCAGCTCCAGAGTAAGCGGAAAGGGGTCTTGTTGTGGTGTGTCGGTTTTGGCTGGTTCGGGCAAGTCAAATGCATCCAGCAAGGTCAGCTGGCGGCTTTTGTTCAGCTCGATATGGGCGTAAGGCTGCTCCAGCAGTACGTCGGTCAGATGAACCCGGCCGTGCAGCAGGCTTTTCCAGTCCAGCCTGGCATGCGCAGCGTCCAATGCGAGCAGCGGTTGCTCTGCACCCAGCCGGAAGTGCCATAGACGCAGCTGCAAGCTGAGCGGGTTGAACTCGAGACGCTGCAGATGAGCTGGCTGGTTGCTGTACTGGGTCAGCAACTGGTTGCCAAAGTGCAGACCAAGCCCCGGGGCGGCCAGAAAGCCTAGCCACAGATAAAATAATGGCAGGACCAGCAAGATCCAGCCGAGGCGTTTGAGACGTTTGTGCATGTTGCGGGTCCTTGGCACTTCAATGGCGCCATTATGCCTCAGGCGTCGCTGTCCTGCAGACTTCCGGGAGGCAGCGGGACAGTGCTACAGAAACGGCAGCCCTTGGGCTGGCAGGTGGCTGATTCACCGGCTGGCCTTGGGCCCGAGGGGGCCGGCGGCGTGAAAATGCTGTATCAGCCCCAGGGTAGAGCTGTCACCAGTGGCGGACTGCTGCTTGTCTTGCAATAGCGGAAAGATATTATCGCCCAGTTCCTTGCCCAGCTCGACTCCCCACTGGTCAAACGCATTGATGCCCCAGACAACGCTCTGGATAAAAATCTTGTGCTCGTATAGTGCAATCAGTGCACCGAGGCGTTGCGGGTCAAGTTTTGACAGTACCAGGGTATTGCTGGGGCGGTTGCCTGGAACGACCTTGTGCGGGGCCAGCCGGGCAACCTCACTGGCATCCAGGCCAGCCGCGCGCAGCTCATTTTCAGCCTGTTGCAGGCTTTTGCCGCGCATCAGTGCCTGAGTCTGGGACAGACAGTTGGCGTACAGCCATTGCTGATGGTCCGCAACCGGGTTGTGGCTGCGAGCGGCGATAATAAAGTCGGCCGGAATGATCCGGGTGCCTTGTAACAACAGCTGGTGATAGGCATGTTGGCCGTTGGTGCCCAGGTTGCCCCAGATCACGGGACCGCTGGAATAACTCAGCGGGGACGCATCGTGGCGGACCTGCTTGCCATTGGACTCCATATCAAGCTGTTGCAGATAGTCGGGCAGATAGCGCAAGTAGTTGTCGTAGGGTAGCACGGCGTGGCTTTGAGCGCCGTGGAAGTTGATGTACCAGATGCCCAGCAGGGCCATGACCACTGGCATGTTTTGCTCAAGCGGGGCTTGCAGGGCATGCATATCCATGGCGTGGGCGCCTGCCAGCATATCCTTGAAGTGCCGCATGCCGACGGTCATGGCGAGGGGCAAGCCTATGGCCGACCAAATGGAGTAGCGCCCGCCAGTCCAGTCTTGCATGGGCAGGATGTTTTCCGGAGCAATGCCGAACTCAACAGCTTTTGCAATGTTGCTTGAGACCGCAATGAAATGCCGGGACAGGTCTTGCAGACTACAGCCGGCGGCCAGCATCCACTGGCGTGCAGCCAGAGCATTTTTGCGGGTTTCCAGTGTGCCAAAAGATTTGCTGGACACGATAAACAGGGTGCGGCCTGGCTGCAGGCGGCGGCTAAGCTGGTAAAACTCGCTGCTATCGATATTGGTCAGGAAATGGCAGCGCAAGGTGTCGCTAGCAAAGGGTTGCAGGGCTTCCACAGCCAGTTGCGGACCTAGAAACGAGCCACCAATGCCGATATTGACGATGTCGGTAATGGCCTGCCCGTCAAATCCGGACCACTGACCCTTTCGTAGCAGATTGCTGAGCCGTTCCATCTGCTCCTGCACATGACGAACCTCGGGCATAATGTTTTTGCCGTCCAGCAGGAGCGGGTCATTTAACGGGCGGCGCAAGGCAGTATGCAACGCTGGGCGCCGCTCGGTAGTATTAACCGGTTCGCCACGAAACTGGGCCTGCAGGGCCGATGGCACACCCGCTTGCGCGGCCAGTTCCAGCAGCAGCTGCATGGTGGTTTTGTCCACCAGGTTTTTCGAATAGTCCAGCAGTATGCCCTGATGGCTGATGGACATGCGCTCGAAGCGCTCCGGATCACTGGCAAAGGCTGCCTGCATCGAATACTCATGCATCGCCACGCGCTGTGATTGCAAGGCCTGCCAGGCGGGCAGGGTTAGGGGGTTAGTAGGAGTAAAGGCCTGCTGCATTCTGGTTTCCTTGTGACCAATACAGTGCTGGTTGATGGTAGTCAAAAGGGCGGACTTGTAAAACCATCGGGGCAGGTGCGGAGCCGGTGCGCAATAAGCCTGTTAGAGGCTGTTCGCGCGTGTGGACAATACGGCAGAAAGGCACCGGGGTGTTGCAGTGTAACCCTTGCAGGTCATCTTGAATGTTAGCACTGAAGCGACCGGTTATGGGAAATGTAAGCGCTTTCTTGACCTGTGTGGCGAAACAGGTATGTGGATGCATGCGGCGTTCTAACGCCGCGAGCATCCGGGCAGGGTTACGCCAGCTGAACCGGGATGGCGTTGCTACTGTGGCTTAGCGAGCCGTCATCAGCCATGTACAGCAGGTGTGGCTGGTGAGTGTCCAGTTCGTGCTCTTCGTAGAGGCAGTAGGCGCAGATGATCAGGCGATCACCTACCTTGGCTTTGTGTGCGGCTGCACCGTTGACTGAAATGATGCGTGAGCCAGGTTCGCCACGAATGGCGTAAGTGGTGAAGCGCTCGCCGTTATCGACGTTGTAAATCTGGATTTGCTCGTATTCACGAATGCCGGACATGTCCAGCCAGTCGCCGTCAATGGCGCAAGAGCCTTCGTAATCCACAACTGCATGGGTGGCGATGGCCCGGTGCAGCTTGGCTTTGAGCAGTATGGTTTGCATCGGTGTTTCTACCTCTAATGTGGTGGTGCGTAGCTGAAAACCGGACAGGCTCAGGGCTGCACAGCGAACTCGATATTATCGATCAGACGCGTGTTGCCAAGCAAGGCAGCAGCCAGAATGACCAGCCTGGTGCTGTCGGCAGTTGCGGGTTTCAGGCTGCCGGCCTCGCGCAGCTCCAGGTAGTCCGGGTGCAGGCCGGCAGCAGCCAGTTCGCTGGCTGCCTGCTGCAACAGGATATCGTAATCACGGCGGCCTGACTGTATCCGGGTAACGCTTTGTTGTAGGCACGCATGCAGGGCAGGTGCTTTTTTGCGTTGAGCGGCGTCAAGATACCCGTTTCGAGAGGATAATGCGAGCCCATCACTATCGCGCACGATGGGTGCGGAAACAATCTTTACGGGGCTGTTCAGGTCAGCAAGCATTTTGCGGATTACTGCCAGCTGCTGATAGTCCTTTTCGCCAAAAACGGCCACGTCAGGCTGCACCATATTCAGCAGCTTGGTAACCACGGTAGCCACGCCATCAAAATGCCCGGGGCGGCTGCCGCCGCACAGCCCTTCACTGACATCGGGAACATGCACCAGGCAGTGGTTTTCCATGCCGTGGGGGTACATAAGTGCCTCGTCCGGTGTGAACAGCAGGGCGCAACCGGCGGCTGTCAGCCTGGCCTGGTCATCGGCCAGGGTGCGCGGATAGCTGTCCAGGTCTTCGTTTGGACCAAACTGCAGCGGGTTGACGAAGATGCTGACAACAGTGAAGTCGGCATGCTGACGGGCGGTTTCGACCAGAGACATGTGACCGGCATGCAGGTTGCCCATGGTGGGCACCAGCGCAATTCGTTGACCATTCTTGCGGGCCTGGCCGGTCTGCTTGCGCAGGCATTCAATGGTGGTAACAGTTATCATGCGTTGAACTCGTGCGCTGGTGCAGGGAAACTGCCATCTTTGACTGCAGCCTGATAGGCGGCAAGAGCATCACCAATGGAGGCGGAGCCCTGCATGAAGTTGCGGACAAACCTGGGAGTAAAGCCGGTTAAAGACATGCCCAGCATGTCATGCAAAACCAGTACCTGGCCGTCCGTGGAGGGGCCGGCACCAATACCAATGACCGGTACTTTGCTGGCAGTGGTAACCTCGGCAGCCAGACTGCTGGGTACACACTCCAGCAGCAGCATGGCGGCACCGGCCTGTTCCAGTGCCTGTGCGTCTGCCTTGAGTTGTGCAGCAGCAGCAGCTTCGCGGCCCTGCACGCGGTAACCGCCAAATATGTTGACCGACTGGGGCGTCAGGCCCAAATGGATACAGGCAGGGATACCGCGCTGTGCCAGTCCGGTGACGGCCTCGCAAAGCCAGGCGCCGCCTTCCAGCTTGACCATGTGGGCGCCGGCGCGCATGAGGATGGCGCTCTGGCGATAGATTTCTTCTAGCGTGGCAGTGCCCATAAAAGGGAGATCGGCAACGATCATGGCGCCTTTGTTGCCACGCTTGACGCAAGCGGTATGGTAGGCCATGTCTTCGATGGTCACCGGCAGGGTGCTGTCGCGGCCCTGCAAGACCATGCCGAGAGAGTCGCCAACCAGCAGCATTTCAATCCCGGCATCGCACGATGCAGCGGCAAAGGTCGCGTCATAACAGGTTAACATGGCGATCTTCTCACCACGGGCCTTGTGCTCCAGCAGGGTAGTCAGGGTAATGTCCGGCATGGTTGCTGTTCCTCAGGTTACGCGCACCGTCTGTCAGACGGCAAATGCTGTGCATGCATTGTTGGTGTCATGGCTGCAGGCGATGCAGGCTGGGGTCTTGTGGACATTGCAAGAGCAAGTCAACCAGCAGGCGCCCGTCAGGCAGTTTCAAATCAGCGCAGGATACCTCAGCCAGCGGGTATAAGACAAAGGGTCTCAGGTGCATGTGGTAATGGGGTACTTGCAGGTCTTTGTGTGCTATGGCCTGGTTGCCAAAGAGCACTATGTCAAGATCCAGGGTGCGTGGGCCCCAGCGCTCGCCCAGACGCGTGCGGCCATGCTGCTGCTCGATGGCTTGCAGCTGCTCAAGCAGTTGCAGCGGCTCAAGCCGGGTTTCCAGCAGGGCGACAGCATTGGTGTAGCGTGGCTGGTCGGCTGGCCCCAAAGGAGCGCTTGAATAGAGTGAAGATGCTTTCAGCAGGCGCGTCTGTGGCAACTGGTCCATGGCTTGAAGGGCTTGCTCGAGTTGCTGACGGGGGTGGCCAAGGTTGCTGCCAAGCCCTATATATGCTTGTTCAGTCACTGGGTTTTGCCTCCGCGTGAGCTGCTGCGACTCTTGCGTTTGCGTGGCCGGCGGCTTTTACGCACGGGGCCGCTCAGCTCGCTGACCATGCGTCGCCGGTCCGGCTCTGGAGCAAACTGATATTCGGTCCACCACTGGCCCAGATTGCCGGTGTCTTCGCCGGCGTCTTCACGCAACAGCAAAAAATCGTAGGCTGCACGGAAACGCGGGTTGGCCAGTACGGTTTCAGCGCGCCTGCCATAGCGGTAGGGCAGGCGCTCCTGCAAGGCCCAGATTTCCTGCATGGGGACCGTGAAGCGTCGCGGGATGGCAACCTGTTGCAGCTGCATTGGCAGTAGCTTGTGTGCAGCTTTCTGTATGGCTGGCACCGGGGCCAGACCCTCCGCCTGGTATTGTGCCATCAGTGGCAGCAGGGCAGGCCAGAGCAGGGCAGCAAACAGAAAAGCTGGGGTAACCGTCTTGCCTTCGGCCAGGCGCGTATCGGTGCTGCGCAGTGCCAGCCGCACCAGGGTGGCGCAATAGTCCGGATCCTGTTCCAGCTCTTTGGCGCTAAAGGGAAATAATGGTGCAAACAGACCGTACTGCTGCATCAGGTCAAAACTGTCCTCGGCGCTGCCGTTGAGAAAGACCTTGAGCACTTCTTCATAGAGGCGGGCTGCCGGAATGTCCGCCAGCATGCCGGCCAGGCGCTTGATTGGTTGTGCCGTTTCTGCTGGCAAGTCAAAGTTCAGCTTGGCGGCAAAGCGGATGGCGCGCAGCATGCGCACAGGATCTTCAAGGTAGCGTGTTTCTGGGTCGCCAATCAGTCTCAGGGTTCGTTTGTGCAGGTCGCTGATACCGCCGGCAAAATCATGCAGGGTGCGATCGGAGGGGTCGTAATACAGGGCATTGACGGTGAAGTCGCGGCGCAGGGCATCTTCTTCCAGGGTGCCATAGACGTTATCCCGCAGGATGCGGCCACTGCTGTCCTGGGCCGCCCGGCCAGAGGCAGCGTCATGTGTCGTGTGGTTGCTGCGGAAGGTTGCAACTTCAATGGTCTCGCGACCAAAAAGCACATGTGCCAGCCGAAAGCGACGCCCAATGATGCGCGAGTTACGAAACACTCCGCGTACTTGCTCGGGGGTTGCGCTGGTGGCTACGTCAAAGTCCTTGGGTCGTTCACCGAGCAGTGCATCACGCACACAGCCCCCAACCAGAAAAGCCTGGTAACCGGCCTCCTGCAGGCGGGTGGTGACGCTGATGGCATTGCGGCTGAAGAGGTCAAGGCTCAGGCCATGTTCTGCGTAGGGAAGTTGCTGTCCTTTCGGTTCTGCAGCATTACGTGGTTTGCGCAGGTTACGGATCAGCTTTTTAAGCATGGTAAAAACCTGTTGTGGTCAAGTGTTGACGGCTGGGCGCTGCGGATCAGGCGATATTGCCCGTATCCGTGGAAGAGCTGTTGTCGACAGAGGGCCAGGCAAATGGGGTGGAAGCAGGAGTTCATGGAGGCGGATTCTAGCACTGCCAGCGTCCGGGGTGAATCGGCAGGGCGAAAATGGCAGAAACAAAAAAGGAGGCCGGAGCCTCCTTCTTCTACAGTTGTGCTTTCATCTTTTGTTATTGTTGTTGCTGGGCGTTTTTGTTTTTGTTTGCTGCCTGTATGGAGCCGTCACTGTAAATATCAGCGGATTGCTTTGAAAGCTGACGCTGTCAGCCTATGACGCCTGTGCCGTTGCCGGCTTTTGTTCTTGTTGTTCCAGAGCGGCAGTGCTGCAGCTATCCTCTTCAAAATAATCAGTTGATTGCGTCTCCGGGGTTGTTGTTGTTTTTCTGGAGTCGTCATTGTTGTTGTTATTTTTCAGTGTTGTTTTTGTTATGCGATTAGTAAAGCATAGGTTGTGCCAGGTTTTCTATCGTATTGAATTTAAACGAGAAGTGTTGTTTCTTCGGCACGCCGGAGGGCCGGCTGATAGCGCGCAGTGTTACCTGGGTACCCAGAGGTGTTACCGAAAGGTGCGAAAGCGGCTGATGGAAACGGCTGGGCCGTGCAGCCCCCGGGCGGTATTTGCCGGCTAGACTGCCAGGGGAATGTCTTCGCCGCCAAGGGCTTCAAGCAATTGCGGAACAAATTCCTGAAGTGTCAGCATCATCAGAATAAAACTGGCATCAAACTGGCTGGCAGCATCGTCGCCGCCATCCTGTTCGGCCTGGTTTTGCAGGAGGTCTTCAAAACGCAGACGCTTGATGGCGAGCTTGTCATCTAGCAGAAATGAAAGCTTGTCTTCCCAGGCCAGGGACAACACAGTAGCCAGTTTGCCGGCAGTCAGATGATTCTGGACCTCGTCACTGGAGAGGTCTTCACGTTTGATGCGGATAATGCCGCCGTCCTCTGCGCTATCCCGCAGTTCACACTCGTCCAGCAAGATCAGGCCGTGGCTGGCGGTGTGCTCTTTGATCCAGGCGGTAAAGGTGGCTGTAGGGGCCTGTTTGACAGTAACCGGGCGCACGGGCAGACTGCCGAGCACCTCGCGCAGCGCTGATAACAGCTCTTCAGCACGCTTGCTGCTGGAGGCGTCAACATAAATGAAGCCGCGCTGAGGGTCGATGGCGGCGCGAGTGACCGATTTGCGGATGAAAGCGCGTGGCATCAGTGTTTGCACAATTTCGTCCTTGATCTGGTCTTTTTCTTTTTTGTAGACCTTGCGTGCTTCGGCGGCTTCTATTTCATCCACCTTTTCCTGCACCGCATCACGCACTACAGCTGCAGGCAAAATACGCTCTTCCTGACGCGCAGCAATCAGCATGAAGCCTTGGCCGGCGTGCACCAGTGGAGCGTCATCATGCTTGCCCCAGGGCGGGATAAAGCCGTAGGTGCTGGCTGTCTGGCTGCCGCAGGGCCTGGCAGGCCGGGTAGCCAGTGCTTCTTCAAGCTTTTCGCTCTGCAGGGGGGTGTCAAGGCTGAGGCGATAGATAAGCAAATTACGAAACCACATTAGATAAACTCCAGATAAATAGCCGCTATATTATTCCTGTCGGTACCCATCAGGCACAAGGGCAGGTAGCGGAAACAGGGTGACAGGCTCGGCTGTGACAAGGGTGTTGTGTACTGTTTTTAAAATATTTTTGCTTAAGGGCTTGCCAAACTGAAAACAACTGTCTATCATGCGCACCACTTCGAGAGACAAGGGTGATTAGCTCAGCTGGGAGAGCATCTGCCTTACAAGCAGAGGGTCGGCGGTTCGATCCCGTCATCACCCACCACTCTTGAGGTGTCGCGCAGTGGTAGTTCAGTTGGTTAGAATACCGGCCTGTCACGCCGGGGGTCGCGGGTTCGAGTCCCGTCCACTGCGCCATTATTTCAAAGCCCGCTCAATGCAAATTTGGCGGGCTTTTTGCTGGGTGCT
>Ga0209075_1000194_pt1 | contig 56330 bp, 51 predicted proteins | sample Stecom2011_FD_187523 | JGI IMG/M metagenome (GOLD analysis project Ga0209075, IMG submission 187523) | Agricultural soil microbial communities from Utah to study Nitrogen management - Steer compost 2011 (SPAdes) (version 2) | ecosystem: Environmental > Terrestrial > Soil > Agricultural land...
ACTGCCTTCATCCTGAAAAGGCCCAACCTGAACCCGGTGAAAGCGCCCTGAAGCAGTATCTACTGCACGTACTCGCACGGAGTTACTCCCCAAGGAGCTACCAAGTCTATCCACGGCGCGGGTCTGTAGTTTTTCTGCCGGGTCGCGGCTGCTGAAGGAGCCAAGCTGAACAAACAGCCCGCCGCCCTGGCCGTCAAATGCACTGTTCGCAGTTTGCGTTTGCACCGGCCGCTTCACCTGCTGCCCATCCAGCGCGAAAGGCTGACCAGCAAGAAACATGCTGCCGTCGGGCTTCACGGTAATCGATGCGACTTCTACACGGGCGGTTCCGCGTGACTGATAACCCAGCTTTTTAGCCGCTGCGTAAGACAAATCAATGAGGCGATCACCGTGGAACGGCCCACGGTCATTAACCCGCACAATCACAGACTGCCCGTTATCCAGATTAGTCACTTTTGCGTAACCCGGTATCCGCAGAGATTTATGGGCTGCGGACATCTGGTACATATCAAAGGTTTCACCATTAGACGTTTTGTGACCGTGGAACTTTTCGCCATACCAGCTTGCGGTGCCGCGAGCGACATAGCCGTCATTACTGTCCATTACCGTGTAGTGTTTGCCCCAAACTGTGTAGGGAGATTTGTTCCCGGCCCTTACCGGGGCCTGATATACGGGCACTGCATCTGACAAGCCAGAGGCATCAAAGTTTCCCGTGGGTGCCCGGTCTTGAGCAATGGTGTAGCGTGATGAATGGTCGGTACCGGCCGGTGCGGGCGTCGGAGCCGATGCGCAGCCGGCAAGCGCCAGAGCCGCCAAGCCCAACAACCATAACCCTGCGCTATGTGGTATCACTGTACAGATGCCCTCTGAAATATGCGCTGCTGAATGGAAAATACAGCTCTTGCGACCATTGTAACGGGTTCGCGCCCCGTATCACCATTACCGGCCTGACATCAGGCCGTGATCATCCGGCGATGGGTGTGTATGGACATCAGAATGCCAAACGCCGCCATCAGGGTAACGGTTGATGTTCCACCATAAGACACAAGCGGCAAAGGCACCCCTACAACCGGTAGCAGGCCACTTACCATGCCCACGTTAACGAACACATAAATAAAGAAGGTCATGGTCAGCGCACCCGCAACAAGGCGACTGAATGAATCCTGGGCAGTCACAGCGATAAAGAGGCACCGCAAAATAATCAGGAAGTACACGCTGAGTAGTATCAGAATCCCTACAAACCCGAACTCCTCTGCCAGTACCGCCACTATAAAATCAGTATGGCTTTCCGGAAGAAACTCAAGGTGCGACTGAGTGCCCTGAAGCCAACCTTTGCCATCCAGGCCGCCAGAGCCGATGGCGGTTTTGGACTGGATAATATTCCAACCTGCACCCAGCGGATCACTCTGGGGATCAAGCAGTGTCAAGACACGCTGCTTCTGGTACTCGCGCATTCCGAAAAACCACATTACTGGCGCAGCTACAGACACCATTGCCAAAAATGCGCCTATGAGTTTCCAGCTCATACCGGCAAAAAACACAACAAACAGACCCGCCATACCCACAAGAAGCGAAGTCCCGAGATCGGGCTGCCTCACAATCAGAAGCATCGGGAGCAGGACAATAGCCAGCCCGACACCAATGCGTGACAGCTTCGGCGGCAAGAAGTGCCGCGACAGATACCAGGCGGCCATTATGGGGACAACAAGCTTCATCAGCTCCGATGGCTGAAACCTGGGCAATCCCGGCAACGCTAACCAACGCTGTGCACCTTTCGCCCCAACCCCCACAAATAGCACAGCAACCAGGCCCGCTAGGCCAAGTACGTAAAGCCAAGGTGCCCAACGCCTGAATACAGAGGGATCAAGCTGGGCGAAAACCAACATCACAACAAATGCGACGGCAAAGCGCACGCCCTGGGCCTTTACGACATCCAGATTTCGGTCGGCGCCGCTGTACAACACGAAAAAGCCGCAGGAAATCAGGACAATGAGCAAGAAAAGCAGAATAGGATCCAGATGCAGTGCAGACCATAAACCTCTCGGGCGACCAAGGGGGTTGCTGGCTGTTGAACTGAACACTTCCCGGGGGGCCATCAAGGAGCCTCTCTTTGCGAATCGGTTTTGCTGACCAGAGAACCTGCAGCGGCAGAAAACTCCAATATCCAGGCATCGAACAGGGCCCGAGCTACAGGAGCTGCTGTGCTGCTTCCTCCGCCGCCGTTTTCAACAATCACAGCGACAGCAATCTGTGGTTTTTTGACCGGTGCAAAACCAACAAACAGTGCGTGGTCGCGTAACCGCTCCCGCACCTCTTCGGCGTCGTACTCTTCATCTTCTGCAAGACTGAACACCTGGGCGGTACCGGTTTTTCCAGCCATGCGGTAGGGGGCACCACGGCCGGCAGCGCGGGCAGTGCCCTTCACTCCATGCATAACTTCAGCCATGGTCTCAGCAATAAACTCCCAGTCACTCGGGTCCTTGAGTTTCAACGGTTCGTGGGTTTCCGACGGCAAAAACTCTTCAACGGATCGGTCACCCTGGATGTCTTTGAGCAACCGCGGTTCTACCCACTCGCCGCGATTGGCAATCAACGCGGTTGCTGTGGCCAGCTGCAGTGGCGTAGACAACATAAACCCCTGACCAATACCGAGATTAACAGTGTCTCCCGGATACCAGGGTTCATTACGCGTGGCGCGCTTCCAATCCGGGGACGGCAGAATTCCGCTCAATGCGCCGGACACGTCCAGAGTTGCATCCTCGCCAAAGCCAAAGCGGGCCAAATAGTTGACCATGGTATCCACGCCCATTTCCACAGCCGCTTCATAAAAGTAAACGTCACAGGACTGCGCCATCGCGTAGGTCAGATCAACCCAACCGTGCCCGCCTCGCTTCCAGTCCCGCCAACGCCGCCCAGAGGAGTTGATCTGAAAGTGCCCCGGGTCCCAAATGGTGTGATCTCTTGTTACTGCGCCACTATCGAGTGCCGCAATCGCCAACATGGGCTTGAGCGTTGATCCCGGGGGGTATTGCCCCCTCAGAGCCCGATTGAACAAAGGTTTGTCATTACTCTCACTCAGCTCCCGATAATCTGGCACGCTGATTCCAGTCACAAACTTGTTGGCATCGAAACCCGGCACGCTGGCCAGCGCCAATATCCCGCCTGTGGCAGGCTCAATGGCAACGATTGCTCCCCGGCGTCCGTCAAGGAGTTCGTGAGCCCGCGCCTGCAAACGCAAATCCAGATGCAGTTTGAGATCCTCACCGGGCACCGGATTTTCGCGTTCCAGCACTCTCAGAGTGCGACCCCGGGCGTTGGTTTCTACATGCTGGTAACCAACCCTGCCATGCAGCAGTTCTTCATAAAATCGCTCAACACCAGACTTGCCAATGTAGTTGGTGCCGGCGTAATTAACCGGATCAATCCGCTGCAATTCATCACGATTGATCCGGCCAACGAAACCCAGAGCGTGGGCAGTCAGCTCACTGTGCGGGTAATATCTAACCAGCTCCGCCTCCACCTCTACCCCAGGCAACTCGTGTCGGTGTACAGCCAGGCGGGCAATCTCGTCTTCGTTAAGGTCGTAGCGCAGCGGAATTTCCTGAAATGGACGGCGAGGCTCGCGCAAGCGGCGCTGAAACCGTTCCAGATCCTCATCGGAAATATCAAGAATACCGACAAGCTGCTCCAGTGCGGCATCAATCTCGCCAACCCGTTCAGGCACTACGGTCACGCTAAAAACGGGGCGATTTTCTGCCAGCAAAACCTGGTTGCGATCATAAACAAGACCACGGGGAGGCGGCACAGACTGGACCTGCACACGGTTTTTATCAGAGAGGGTGGTGTAAATATCATGCTCGACAATCTGGAGCTGATACATACGAGCGACAAGCACCGACAAAAGGAAGAATACGAGCGCCAGCATAACAGTGACGCGACGCTGGAACAGTCTGCGCTCGGCGGCAGTATCCTTGAATTCACCCCACGGCATGGATGTTTCCTAAGCCCGGTGGTACGGGTGGTTACGGGTAATCGACCAGGCTCTGTACAGCTGTTCTGCCAACAGAATCCGAACAAGAGGATGAGGTAAAGTGAGAGGGGACAGCGACCATTGCTGATCTGCGCGCTGACGGCAAGGCTCGGCCAAACCATCTGGCCCACCAACAAGAAAACTCAGATCCCTTCCGTCTTGCTGCCAGCTTTCCAGCTGGCTGGCCAGCTTTTCCGTAGACCAGGGGCGCCCTGTCACTTCCAGCGCGACCACCCTGTCCTTGGAACCGGCAGCGGCCAGAATTGCGTCGCTTTCGCGCTGCATCAACCGGGGAATATCAGGGTTTTTGCCACGATGAGGCATGGCAATTTCTACCAACTCAAGGGGCATTTCCGGAGGCATACGACGAGCATAGTCGTCGTAGCCCTTACTGACCCAGTCGGGCATTTTTTGCCCCACACAGATCAGGCGCAGCCGCATGATTACTCGCTGCCCTCAGCCTCGACATCCGGCGCGTCACGCCAGAAGCGCTCCAGATCATAAAATTCACGTGTGGCGGGGAGCATCAGGTGTACAACCACGTCCCCCATATCCACCAGAATCCAGTCGCTGCCGCCACCACCTTCCACGCTGTTGACTCGAACGCCCTTCTCTTTGGCGTCAAGGACAACCGAATCCGCAAGGGATTTAACGTGGCGATTGGATGTTCCGGATGCCAGAACCATAAAGTCGGTAACGCTGGTACGGTCCCGCACATCAACAACGCTGATGTCTTTTGCTTTCACATCTTCAAGTGCATTCACTATCAGATCTTTGAGTTGCTCTGCCTGCATAATTACCCTGTAGTCCGGGTGCCGGCCGGAATGGCCACCCGAAAAGTCATTTTCGATCGCGATTGTAGCACTAAAAGTTCTTTACGGGGCATGCCCCGTAAAGCCCCATACTCTGAATCTCCGCCAAGACTGCATCCGGAGCCAGATAACGGGGTGACAGGCCACGACCAATCCGGTCACGGATGCCGGTTGCTGAAATATCCAGCCAGGGCGGATTCAGGTTAAGAATCTTCCCGGAGGCACTGCTGTATAGATCTTCGGCGTTACCAACACTGCGCTCCTCCAGCAGCCTGGCAGGCTCACCTTTCGGATCCAACACTATGCCCGGGCGCTGCACAACAATAATGTGAGCCAACTCAGGAATTGCCCGCCACTCATTCCAGCGATCAAGGCCGGCAAAGGCATCGGTACCTACAACCATGGCTAGCGGCACCTTGGCACCCAACTCTTTGCGAAGTTGGCGCAAGGTATCCGCCGTGAAGGAAGCGCCTCCCCGGCGCAGTTCGCGATCGTCAACGCTTAAGCGCGGCTCCCCGGCAATCGCCAACTCAAGCAGGCGCAGCCTTTGCTCGGCTGTTGCGCCAGTATCACCCTTATGCGGTGGAATATGGCAGGGCATCAAACTTACAGGCACGCCTCGAAGCCGCTCGCCAACCTCCAGCGCAAGGCGCAAATGCCCATGATGTATCGGATCGAAGGTTCCGCCATAAATTACATGCATCTGCATCAGGCCCGAATGTGCCCATCGCCGAACACCACATATTTTTGCGAGGTCAAACCTTCAAGCCCAACCGGCCCACGGGCGTGTATCTTGTCGGTGGAGATGCCAATCTCAGCGCCAAGGCCATACTCAAAGCCATCCGCAAAACGGGTGGAGGCATTGACCATCACCGAGCTTGAATCCACCTCGGTGATAAAACGCCGGGCACGGGTGTAGTTCTCTGTAATGATACTGTCAGTATGCTGAGAGCTGTAACGGTTGATATGCGCAATGGCACCATCCAACCCATCCACCACACGAATGGCCAGAACGGGCGCAAGATATTCCTCTTCCCAGTCTGCCTCTGTGGCCGCGTTTATATCCGGAAGAATTTCACGGGTCTGCTGGCATCCTCGCAGCTCCACACCCTTTTCAATAAAAGAAGAGCTCAACAGCGGCAGCATATCGGCAGCAATTTCTGTGTCCACCAGCAGGGTTTCTATTGTGTTGCATGTGCCGTAGCGGTGCGTTTTCGCATTAATTGCCACATTCAAAGCTTTTTCTGGGTCAGCATGGCTGTCGATATACACATGGCAAACGCCATCAAGATGCTTGATAACGGGCACCCGCGCGTCCCGGCTGATGCGTTCAATCAGGCCTTTACCGCCCCTGGGCACAATCACATCCACATAGTCCGGCATGGTAATCAGCTCACCAACCGCCGCTCGATCTGTCGTTTTGACAACCTGAACAGCTGTTTCCGGCAAGCCGGCATCTGCAAGTCCCCGGGCCAAACACAAGGCAATGGCCTGGTTGGAATGGATAGATTCGGAACCACCGCGCAAAATCGTGGCGTTGCCAGACTTCAAGCATAAGCTGGCAGCCTCAACCGTCACATTAGGCCGGGATTCGTAGATAATGCCGATAACACCCAAGGGCACACGCATCTTGCCCACTTGAATGCCGGATGGGCGATAGGTCATGTCGGTAATTGCACCAATGGGGTCAGGCAAGGAAGCAACCTGCCGCAGACCTTCAATCATGGCATCAACCCGTGCTGGCGTAAGTTCAAGCCTGTCCAGCATGGCAGCATCCAGACCACTCTCTTTCCCGGCGACAAGATCACGAGCATTTGCCTCAGCCAGCTCACTGCGCGCCGCATGCAGCGCGTCAGCGGTTGCCAGGAGCGCCCGGTTTCGCACTTCGGTGGTAGACCGGGCAACGAGTGTCGCCGCTGCCCGGGCTTGCTGCCCGACTTCGGTCATATAAGCTGCAATATCCATCCCTTTACCTTATGTATTTTTTGCCAGAATTCAGTAATTAGAGCCTAACTTTACCTTTCCCGTTTCAAGTACGCACCCCAAACAGATATTATACCGTTGCGGTACAACGGGAACCCCGAAAAAGGACGAATACCATGGCCCAGACGGCCGATAAGTTTTTGCTGAACCGGTTATCACGCGCCAGCCTCGCCGTTTTTGTGGCCATTGCTGTTTTGTGCGCCTTACTGGGCGAGCCGCTTACCGCGGCAAGCGCCGCAGCTGCGGCCGGCGTTATCATCAGCGGGCGCAGCTTTCACCCTGGCCGAGGCACCCCCCCATGGCCAATGCTTCAAAGGCTGTTTTTTGTAGCTCTTATACTCCTGTTGATGACCAGCTTCTGGACAGGTCCTTGGGCTCTCAGCCACTGGCTCTACGGGCTGCCGCTGGTTGTATTTGCCCTTATGCCCCGCGGCATCGCGGCTATCATAACCTTGGTAATAGTGGTACTTGCGGTGATAGCCGCCCATTGGGCAGAAGGCATAGCTGACCGACATCAGATGATCAGCGCACTCCTGCTTACGGTACTCCTTTCTGCCGTGTTGATATTCCTGCGAGAGTATAAAACTCGCCAACTGGCGCCTCTGAGGCGCACCGATGAGCTAACTCAAGCCGCCAGCCGGGAATATCTGTCTGCCGATCTGCATAAAGAAATTCAGCGAAGCGAGCGCGAGGGCACAGACATGTCGGTCATTATGATCGGCCTAGACGCCCATACCAGCGACAACGACCCTGACGAAGACATTCGTTCGATTCTTCCAAGAATTGGCCGCTTTCTGCACTCTCAACTACGGGATTTCGATACCTACTACCGGGCAGCAGACCTGCAGTTTCTGGTGATATTGCCGGGCATAGCCACTCAAGAGGCCATCCTCAGGGCGGAATCAATCCGCAAAGGCCTGGGAAAACTGCTGGAAACCCACGGTATGAACCTGACAGTCAGTACCGGTATCGCCGGGCTGAACATTGGCGACAATGCCGACAGCCTGCAGCAGAGCGCCGCGAACGCTCTACGCCGCGCACAGCAACAAGGCGGCAACCGGACTCAGGCATACAGCACATGGTCACCAGCCACACCCCCAACCCAGCCCCGTGCGGAGGGATCTGCGCCATGACAGAAACCCGGCTGAGAACCTGGACTCACAGCATTGGCTATGGCACTGCCACTCTGTTTATATTTACTCTGGCACTGCAAAACCTTCGATACGGTTTTTACGAGCTCTTCTACCTAGCTGCCGGCATGGCTGCCCTTACCCTTGGCGGACTGGCTTACACGCTCCTGAGTCGCCGGCGCCAACTCTCGGCACCGGGCCACCTGATTATTCTTGCAACTCTGAACAGCGGTCTTCTGGCAGCCATGTTTGTCATCGGCAGCACCAGCATTACCCACTGGGCCATGCCACTGTTGCTGCTCAACCTGTTGATATTGCCCCTTCGCCACGCGCTGATGCTTTCTCTGCTTCTGCTGATACCCATGTCTATCCTGCTACTTGTAAAACAGCCGGCAGCGGATGCAATCACCGCCGTCAGCGGCTTGCTCATCGTACTGACGGTTGCTGCACTCTATATATGGCAGTACGACCACATGGCTCAATCTGCCGAGGATCTTGCCATTACTGACCCGGTTACTGGCGCTCACAATGCCCGCTTTCTTGACGAAACCCTGCAAAAAGAAATAAGCCGGGCCATTGCTACCGGCCATAACCTGTCTGTGATAAACCTCACCATTGATCATGTCGATGAGGCCACTCAACTCTATGGGGAGCCAGGCATGCAAGCGCTGTTTTACAACATGACCCAGCACCTTTTCGGCGTAATCCGCGCTGGCGACACGCTCTACACACTGAATGATTCCGAATTTTTCCTGATTTTGCCTTTCACGCCGGAAGAAGGTGTGCGCGTTATTGCGGAACGTATCCGGCGCACAATCTCTGAAAATGAGTGGCCGGTGACAGGCAAAGCCACAGTGAGCCTGGGCTGCACCACCCGGGGGAGCAGCGACACCCGCACCGATACACTCCGCAAACGTGCCCATCAGGCAATGCTTGAAGCCCGTAAGCGCGGGGCTGACACGGCATGGTTCAGCCCGGGAGAGACGCTCCGTACATGAGCAGCGCCTGGCTTTCGGACCTGACTGCGTGGCTTAGCGCCAACCCCGGCTGGCTATCTTTGGCCCTGTTCAGCACCGCATTTATAGAATCCTTGGCGATCGCCGGCATTCTGGTGCCCGGCGTTGCCTTCCTGTTCACCATCTCGGTTATGGCAGCCCAGATAGACATGCCTCTTATGACCGTGCTGGCCTGGGCCTGGTTAGGTGCGGTCAGCGGCGACACTGTAAGTTTTGCAATTGGCAGGTTATTTCAGGGGCGTCTGGCAAGTGTATGGCCACTAAGCCGCTACCCGGAACACATCAGAAAAGCCGAAATCTTCTTTCATTTACATGGCGGGAAAAGCGTTATTATCGGGCGTTTTGTTGGGCCCTTGCGCCCCATAATACCCCTGGTTGCGGGTGCTCTATTGATGCCTTGGCGCCGTTTTCTGGCTTTCAACATCGGATCAGCCATTGGCTGGGCCCCGGCCTATATTTTGCCGGGCTATCTTGTGGGTGGCGCACTGGCCAGTGAACTACAGCCGCCAGCGCATGTTTATTTGGTGACAGGCATTAGCCTGGCAACGCTGGCAGCCATCTACCTGGTTATCTTCCGTTTTCAGCTGGGCCTTGGCGACAATAGCCGCCTTTACTTGTGGCTTCAGAGAAAGATGGCACAGTATGAAACAACCCACCGTTTCTGGCGTCTCTATTCCAATGAGCGCCCGGCCAAAGAAAGCGAATTCCCTCTGGCCTCACTGATGCTTGCATTTGGTGCATTTGCCCTGTTTATCCTCTGGAGCCAACTGGCAACCATGACCGACGTGATCAAACCGTTCGATCAATTGGCGATGCTGTGGTTCAGTGAATTGCGCCAACCTTTGCTGGATGCACCCGCCATTGCAGCCACACTCCTGGGAGACCCTCCCGTTCTTATCGCTGCAGCCCTGCTGGCATGCCTTGCATTAGCCTTCAGGGGCCACTATGCAGCCGCTGTGCATATATTTTCAGCAGCAATTCTGACGATTTTTCTGGTTTGGGGGCTGAAACACGCCATTGGTTCCGTGCGCCCGGATCAGGTTATGAACCCGCCATCATCAGGCGCCTTTCCCAGCGGCCATACCACGGGCATCACGGTGCTTGTCACTATGCTGGCCAGCTTTATAGCCGCAGAAACACACACCCGGAAACGCTGGCAAACCTACATACTGTTTTCACTGCCACTGATCCCTGTCGCCATTAGCCGGCTCTACCTGGGCGTACACTGGTTCAGCGATATTGTCGGGGGGCTGTTACTCGGGTTGGCGATCACTGGCGCAACAAGAGCCAGCTTCAGCCGGTTTGACCGGGTGCCTATTTCTCTGGATGTATTCAGCGTATCGGCAGCACTAGCCTGGTTGTCGTTTTGCGGGGGCTACATATGGCTCATGTGGTCTGAAGCCATACACCATTACGCGCCGGCTCTTTGACGCCTTCAGCCCTCGTCAAGAGCATCCAGCAACTCCTGCAGACGGGCGAGTCGCGCCAATGGATCCTGCATTTCCAAAAGCTGCTGCTTGTCCTGTTTATCCAAAGGCAGCAGCTCCGTCAATCGCCAACTAACATCGCGGGCATCCTCATAATCGACACTCATCCCCAACTCTTCAATCACGGGGTGTCGAAACAAAGCGCGCAGTACAGATGGCAACTCGTGGAATACAGTGGGTATATCTGCCCGGGACTCGGCAGGCAAAAACTCCATCTCACCCAGGTGCAGCCCATCATCCTGTTGCCAGAAATCCGTGATGGACACCTTTGAATCGCCTTCAACGGTGATTCCCAGCAACCCGTTGTCCAGCTTTTTGAAATCGACAATGCGCACATAGGTGCCTGTTTCATAGAAGGATGCCGTGCGGCCGGCTTCATTGCCATTGCGCAGCAGGCTGATAACAAAGCCTTTATCCTCTTTCATGCAACGGCTCAGCATATCAATGTATCGAGGCTCGAACAGTTGCAAGGGGATTCTTCCACCAGGCAAGACAACGGAATTGAGAGGGAAAACCGGTGCCTTCATCGAATCGACAACAACTGTTGGACTTCATCAACCCGGGCTCGCGCCTCGGTGAGAAGTTCCAGACTGCGGGATGCATTCAGTTCAAGGTTGCCCAGCCTGCGATAGGCCGGCACTTCGTCAAATGCGGGCAAACCTTCATTCTGGCTTGATCCGATCATGGCGTGCAGTTGCGCCACAATGACAACATCAACCAACTGCGGCTCGGCCTCGCGGCTCTCGTAGGCCCAGTCTTCTGCATGACGCACAGCCTCTACGAAGGCCGGCGGAAATGACCAGCTTCCCAGCACGGCAGTGCCCACGTCAGCCCGCAGCTCACTGATGGCATTCTTCAGATTGGTATCGTCCGCAAACAGATTTACGTGATGTTCTGCCTGGACCAGAACGGGCACCACACCTATATCGTGAAGCAAGCCCGCCAGTAGCGCCTCTTCCGGATTCAATCGGGTTGCGTGATCCGCCAAAACACAGCAAAGCGCTGCCACCTCACGGGAATGTCGCCAGAGCTTTTCCATTTCCTTTTGCAATGACGGGTGCCGGCTTTTGAACACTTCCCGCATGGAAAACACGGTCACCAGCTGGCGTGTTGTCCGCATACCAAGGCGAACCACCGTCTCACGCACGTTGCGCACATCGCCAAAACCACGATAAAGAGGGCTGTTACAGGCTCGCACCAATTTGGCCGCCATGGCCGGATCAGCTGACACTGCAGTGGCCACCTCATCCGCTGTGGAGTCATCCCGGTCTACCAGACGCCGCACCTTCCAGGCCACATCGGGAACGCTAGGCAGTTTAAGCTGGTTAGAGCGAAGCTCTGCGTAAAACTCCATCAAAAGATGGTGTTCCTCACTCTCACCACCATGACTCTCGCCAGAATCCATCTCTACCTGAGCCACAGGCGCAGAACGCAACAACTGGTTGAGCACATCCTGCTCCACCACAAGAAACTCACAAGGTTTAACCGCGGTCACGTCGTACATTCTTGGTTGCAGCCTGGCGATGGGGTTCAACGCCTGATCGGTTTCAGCTTCAATAACCGATTTGCGTCCATCCACAGACTCCAGTTCAACTTTTCCGGTTACCAGAAAATAATCAAGGCCATCGCGCACACCACGCTCCAGCACTCGCTGGCCAGGACCATGAGTCCTGCGCTCAGCACGACTGGCCAACACCACCAACTGATCGTCTGTTAGCCGGTTCAGCGGCTGAAATTCCTTCAGGCGGCGCAGCGGCAGGCTTTCCTGGCTAGCCATAGATAATCTCCTAAGTTGACTAAAAGCGGGGCAACAGCGTTTTATAACATCTGTTAGCGATTGTAACCATGACGCCGCAAAACAGCCATGCGCCTGGAGTCTAATCTGGTATCCTTTGTATCTGCATCTGCAATCACCACTTTTTCATACAAAGAGAGATCAGAACACCATGCCTCAGTATCGTTCGCGGACTTCCACCGCAGGCCGCAACATGGCCGGCGCCCGCGCCCTCTGGCGCGCCACCGGCATGAAAGATGATGATTTCGGCAAGCCGATTATTGCCGTTGTTAACTCCTTCACCCAATTTGTGCCCGGACACGTACACCTCAAGGATCTGGGGCAGCTCGTATGCCGCGAAATTGAGGCTGCGGGTGGCGTTGCCAAAGAATTCAACACCATCGCGGTGGATGACGGCATCGCCATGGGCCACGACGGCATGCTTTACTCCCTGCCTTCCCGGGAAATCATTGCCGATTCGGTTGAATACATGGTGAATGCCCACTGCGCCGACGCAATGGTGTGCATCTCCAATTGCGACAAAATCACCCCGGGCATGATCATGGCGGCCATGCGCCTGAATATCCCGGCCATTTTCGTATCTGGCGGTCCGATGGAAGCCGGCAAAACCAAGCTATCTGAACACAAGCTGGACCTGGTGGACGCAATGGTGATTGCCGCCGACCCGACAGCCGACGATGAAAAGGTTGCAGAGTACGAGCGCTCCGCTTGCCCCACGTGCGGCTCCTGTTCCGGTATGTTTACCGCCAACTCCATGAACTGCCTGGCCGAAGCCATTGGCCTGGCACTGCCAGGCAATGGCTCTATGCTGGCAACCCACGCCGACCGTGAACAGCTGTTCCTGAAAGCCGGCCGCCAGATTGTGGAGAATACCAAGCGTTATTACGAACAGGACGACGCAAGCGTTCTGCCTCGCAGCATCGCCTCCATGGCCGCATTCGAAAACGCCATGGTCATGGATATCGCCATGGGAGGGTCTACTAACACGATTCTGCATTTGCTGGCAGCGGCTCAGGAAGGCGGGGTTCCGTTTACTCTTAACGAGATTGACCAGCTTTCCCGCAAGGTTCCGCAGCTGTGCAAAGTGGCACCCAACTCACCTAAATACCACATGGAAGACGTGCACCGTGCAGGTGGCATTATGGGGATTCTTGGCGAGCTGGAGCGCGGCGGCCTGATCAACACCGATCTACCAACCGTACACAGCAAAACCATGAAAGAAGCCCTCGAAACCTGGGACATCATGCGCTCCCCGACCCCCGAGGTTGTTGAGTTCTATAAAGCAGGGCCGGCCGGAATTCCTACCCAGACTGCCTTTAGCCAAAGCACACGCTGGCCCAGCCTGGATGGCGACCGTGAAGCCGGCTGCATCCGCTCCGTTGAACACGCCTACAGTGCGGAGGGCGGCTTGGCCGTTCTGTATGGCAACATTGCCGTTGACGGTTGTGTCGTGAAAACCGCTGGCGTGGATGAAAGCATTTTTGTCTTCGAAGGCAAGGCGAAAGTGTTCGAAAGCCAGGACGCTGCGGTGGCAGGTATTCTGGGAGACCAGGTCAAAGCCGGTGATGTCGTCATTATTCGCTACGAAGGCCCCAAGGGCGGCCCGGGCATGCAGGAAATGCTCTACCCCACAAGCTACCTGAAATCCAAAGGGCTGGGTAAGGACTGTGCACTGCTCACCGACGGGCGTTTCTCCGGTGGCACCTCCGGGCTTTCCATCGGGCATGCATCACCCGAAGCTGCTGCAGGTGGCGCGATAGGGCTTATCGAAGACGGCGATACCATCCTGATCGATATTCCGGCGCGATCCATCAATGTGCAGCTAGACCAGCAGGAACTGGACCGTCGTCGCGAAGCCCGCGATGCCAAAGGCTGGAAACCTGAACAACCCCGCGACCGCGCTGTATCCGCAGCTCTGAAAGCCTACGCACTGTTAGCAACCAGCGCTGACAAAGGTGCCGTAAGAGATCTGGAAAAGCTCGGCTGATCCCAAGCCTTACACATAAAAGCCCGCGCAGAACTTGCTGTCTGCGCGGGCTTTTATGTTTTGATGTGCTTGCTGTGACAGCCTTAGAACAGTGACCAGCCGCCATCTTCCTCTTCTTCAATAACTTCCTCTTCAACCGGCTCCGGGTTGCTTGGCGCTGCTGCCTTGGCTTTTGCCGGCGTCGACACGGTCGTATTAGCGGCAACATTAACGCTGATCATTCCCAGCGCTTTTTTTGTTGCCTCATCCAGAATGCCGGTAGCCTGAAGCCCATTTTCCTTCTGAAAGCGAGACAGTTCAGACCGGGTGTTGGTATCCATTCCAGGGTCTACATTAGTAATATTGTACCCAGCGCCGTGAAGGGCGTTCTTGAGCGCAACCGTTTCATCAGCGAACGCGGCGGGCGCGAAACCCAGCATAACGGTTGTACCAACTGCAACGACAAAGCGGCCCACTCGGGTAGTCGTGTATTTCATGATACTCACCTGCTTTACTCCTGATACCTTAACGATATCCGTTTCTTTCTTGTTATGTGGTGCCAATCTCCACAGGCTGAGGCGAACGGATAAAAGCCTAACATACTTTTGTCTCATGTCGCCTTAACCGACCTCGTCCCCTGTGGTTTCGACCCGTTGGGCCTCCTCACTGAACTCGCGAATAAATATTCCCCAAAATGCCATGAACAAGGCTGCAACCAAAGGCCCCATAACAAAGCCGTTAATGCCAAACATGGCCAAGCCACCCAGTGTGGACAGCAGCACAATATAATCCGGTAGCTTTGTATCCCGACCCACCATAATCGGACGTAAAACGTTATCCGCAAGTCCTATCACGACCACACCGAATATCGTAAGCACCACGGCGTGAACGATGTCACCCACAGCAGCAAGGTAAATTGCCGCAGGCACCCACACCAAAGCGGCGCCTACTGCTGGCAGTAGTGAAAAGATGGCCATGACCACACCCCACAACAAGGCGCCACTAATGCCAAGAATCCAGAAAATAATGCCGCCGAGCGCACCCTGAATAATAGCAATCAACAGGTTGCCTTTAACCGTCGCCCGCGTGACTTCAGCAAACTTGGCAAACAGCAACCGCTCACGCTCATCGCCCAGAGGAAGTGCACGTATCATCAGCTCTATCAGCTTGCTCCCATCACGGAGCAGAAAGAACGACAAGTACATCATCAGAGCCAACCCGAGGAAAAACTGAAAGGTATTCTGGCCAATACCCAGCGCTTGCTTTGCAAGAAACTGGCTACCACCCACGAACAGACTAACCACCCGGTCCCGGATTTCGCTGAAGTTGACATCAAACTGCGCAAGGAAAGTCTGTATGCCCGGGAAAGATTTGCTCACCTGATCAATATATTCGCCAGGCTTGATATTGCCGTCCTGAATTTGTTGATAAATCCCCAGCCCTTCACTCACCAGAGAAGTCACCAGCAACAATACCGGTATAACCACGATCAGCATGCACACCGTCAGGGTTATCAACGCATTTATATTTGGCCTGTCACCAAGCCGCCGCACCAGAAAGACCTGAAACGGATGAAAGATCAACGCAATGGCGATTGCCCAGAATATGGGCCCGACAAAAGGCTTCATGAGCAACACGAAGGCAAGTGTTACACCGACCAACATGGCAAGAAAAGTTCGTGTCTCAAGTTTTGCGTACATAATTCCGTTTTATCCCTGGCAGATTCAGTCGAATAATAGCCTAACACGACCTCATGGCCACCGGAGCATGCTTCAGGGTATAGTGGACTGTTGTTGATCAACTATTAAACAGGTCATGGTGTTGGAACTGGAAACCTTTACCACGGAAACGGCTCTGGACGCCGCAGCAGAACTGCGCCGGGTGCTCGCTGCCAGAACGCATCGCAGAAAAGTGCTGGGCCAGGAGGTCATAGTGCCGGGGCAACTGGGCGAAGCTCTTCAACTGCCGCGCATTATCAACCGCCTTCAGAGCAAGCAACAACGGTTCCGGGACCAGGGGCTGGATGATTTCCAGGAACTCTGGCCAACGCTTTCTGCAGCAACCCGTAAAAAAGTGCTCAACGCCATCGGCTGGTATGACCCCAAAAACCTCAGTTGGGAAGACAAGCGCTCCAATCGCCGCCCTGTAGTGGCCCCGGACAACTCCTGATTCAAAGCCACAACGCACTGTTACGCAACTCAAACACAGCAACTTGTGAACTGACTTATCCTAGTGATTGAAGATTGTTGAACAGGCTCTGGATTAGCAAAGCCGGCAACGATCACGCAACCAATCAGTCAGGACAGTCGATGGCATGCGTATTCTGAGAACCGATGAGAGCCGTTTCGCAGGTCTTCCGGATTACCCGTTCACCCCCAATTATATGGATGTAGAGCCCGGCCTCCGCATGCATTACGTTGACGAAGGCCCAACTGGCGCCTCGCCTGTTCTGATGCTCCACGGAGAGCCATCCTGGTCATACCTGTACCGCCACATGATCCCTATTGTCGCGGCTGAAGGCCACCGGGTGCTGGCACCAGATCTGATAGGCTTCGGAAAATCCGACAAGCCGGCATCTGTTGACGACTACAGCTACGATCGCCATCTGGCATGGCTCACCCACTGGATGGAAGCTCTGGATCTCCAGAATATCACCCTGGTTTGCCAAAATTGGGGTTCACTTCTGGGCCTGCGCCTTGCTGCTGCACTACCAAACCGGTTCCAGCGCATCATTGTGGGTAATGGCATGTTGCCGACCGGAGAAACCCGCGCGCCCGCAGCGTTCAGCGTATGGAAAGCCTTTGCCACCCACAGCCCCTGGTTTCCCATTGGCCGAATTGTGCAATTGGGCACCGAACGAACCTTGAACAAACACGAGTTAGCAGCCTACGAAGCACCCTTCCCTTCAGCAGAATATAAAGCAGGGGCGCGAGCATTCCCGAAACTGGTACCTTTATCGCCCGGGGATCCGGCAAGCAGCGCCAATAAGGCCGCGTGGAAAGTGCTGGAAAAATGGCGGAAGCCATTCATCACCTGTTTCAGCAGTGGCGACCCCATCACCCGAGGCGGAGACCGCTACATGCAACGCCGCATCCCCGGCGCACTGGGGCAGCCTCACATTACCCTGAGCGGCGGACACTACCTGCAGGAAGACTCGCCCGAAGATTTTGCACGAATGATAATTGATGCATTAAAGGCGGAATTGGCGGCCTGAGCTACCATTAACCAAAAACAGCCACCGTTTGGCGGCTCAGTGCCAACAATTCGCCACGAGGTGTCCATATCCGGGCTTCGCAATGGCAATAGCCATCTCCTGACTGATCAATCGTCGCCTTGTACAAAAGCCAGTCGTCGGCTTTCAGAGCCGGCCGGGGATGGATAATATCCAACGCCCAGGATAGAGAACTAGCTGGTACGGCCGATTTAAAATGCTGGAGAATCGCCGGGGGCCAGGCATCAACCAGAGCGACAACATGAGCGTCTGTAAGCTCTGCAGGCTCCTCCCGAAAGCGCATCCACCCTCCCATTTCTCGCCCGCCCACACCACTGAACGGCATGCCTCCGTAAGCCCAGCGCATCTCTATGTGGCTTATAAAACCTGGGGTTACGCCTTCAATGAAAGGCAGTTCCTGACAGCCTTCAACCGGCTTCGCGTCCGGAGCGGATTCCCCCACAAGCTGCACAATCGATTCCCGGTCGCCTGCAAAAGCACCAATGCACACCACCCGAGGTTCTCCGTTCTGAATAATTCGCCCTTCTACCTGAGTAACCGCTCTTCCCTCACGTAGTATTTGGATATCGAAAATGGCTGGTACCTCTGCCTCTACCGGCCCGACAAAAGATACGCTCATGGACCTCATTGGCCGGCCATCTACCACCGCATGCTCCATGCGATCAAAAACCAGGGCAGCCACCAGACCACCAAACGTTGCGCGCCCTTGGGTCCAGGTTGCAGGCATTACCAGTTCTTTGCCGGCACGGCCAGCAGCAATCAGTTCATCAAAGGTCATAGCGCTTCCCTGTTAGCAACCTATCAGTCAAAATGAAAGCCTGCACAAAACGCGAAAACAATGCAATGGCAGTGCCCCGGCAACTACCTACAGAGCGTGATGGATTTCACGTATTAAATCAGACTAAAAGCGGTTATAATATCGCCACATATGCATTGCCCGGCAATGCTTTACCTTCCGAATACCGAGTAAATCAATGTCTGAATTGTCCTTTGCCGAACTGGGGCTTGATCCAGCCGTACTTGAAGCTGTATCTGCTATTGGCTACGAAACCCCAACGCCCATCCAGGCCCAGTGCATCCCTGCACTGCTCGCTGGCAAACATCTACTGGGCGTTGCCCAGACCGGCACGGGTAAAACCGCCGCCTTCGCATTACCGCTGCTAAGCCGGGTTGATGCATCTGTAACTGAACCTCAAATTCTGGTTCTGGCCCCTACCCGGGAGCTGGCTATCCAGGTGGCGGAGGCTTTTACCTCTTACGCTGCAAAATTTCGCAATTTCCACGTACTGCCAATTTACGGCGGCCAGGACTTTTATCCTCAGATCAAGGGTCTCAAGCGTGGTGCGCAGGTTATTGTCGGCACACCAGGCCGTATGCTCGACCACCTGCGCAAAGGTACCCTGCGTCTGGAGAACCTGAAGGCACTGGTACTGGATGAAGCCGACGAAATGCTGCGCATGGGCTTCATTGATGACGTGGAAGCCATTCTGGCCAAAACACCAGCCAACTGTCAGCGTGCACTGTTCTCAGCCACCATGCCTCCGCAGATCAAAAAGGTTGCTCAAACCTACTTGCGCGATGCTGTGGAAGTAAAAATCGAGAGCGAAACCCGCACAGTTGAGCGTATTTCCCAGTATTTCCTGCCGGTTTATGCAGAGCGAAAGCTCGACGCTCTGACCCGCATTCTGGAAGTGGAGCCAACCGAAGGTGCCATTATCTTTGTACGCACCAAGGCTGAAACCACACTGCTGGCCGAGAAGCTCAGTGCCCGCGGGCATGCAGTGGCACCTCTGAACGGCGATCTGAACCAACGTCAGCGCGAGCAGACTGTTGAAGATCTGAAGCGTGGCAAGAAAGATATTATCGTTGCAACGGACGTTGCCGCTCGTGGCCTGGACGTGCCCAGAATCACTCACGTTATAAACTATGATGTGCCCTATGACACCGAAGCCTACATCCACCGGGTGGGTCGTACCGGCCGCGCCGGTCGCGTAGGCAAGGCTATTCTTCTGGTCACTCCACGTGAGCGGAGCTGGTTGCGCACACTTGAGCGCGCCACCAACTCGCCTATGATGGCTTATGAACTGCCCTCGCCGGTTGAACTGAAGAAAATGCGCGAAGAGCAGTTTGAAACCCAGCTATTGGGCTATGCTGAAGACAAAAAGCTCGCCAAGTCCATGGCACTGCTGGATGAGATCGCTGAGCGCAACGAGATGGATATTGCCATGGTTGCGGGTGCTTTGGCGTGCTGGATGGAGGCAATGCAGCCTGGTTTGCTACCCCTGGAACAACCAGAAGCGCTGCCGGTAGTGTCTGCTTCTGCACCTGCTCGCCGTGATCGCAAAGGTGGCGGTGGTCGCCCGGGTGAATTCCGCAAGGGACCACCTAAAGGTGGTTACAAAGGACGCGGTGGCCCTGGCGGTGCCGGCGCTCGTGGCAAGCCACCCGGTAAAGGCGGCAAGCCTGCAGGTAAGCGGCCTCCCCGTCAGTCTGACGCCAAGCGCTGATAGACGACGAAGCTGTAGTCGTAAGGATTGTTATCGGACGCGGAGAAATCCTCCCGTCCGATTTCTTCCCACTCATCCCAGTTCACTTCCGGGAAGTACGCATCGCCATCCACCTCGGCGTGCACTTGAGTGATATAAATGCGGTCTACCATGGGTAGCGCTTCCGCATAGATTTGCCCTCCCCCGATCACCATTACCTCATCGACACCGTCCAACTCTGCTTGTGCTTCGGCTTTTATCAGCGCGTCATTCAGTGATTTTGAGCTTACCGTTCCTGCGGGTGCTTCCCAGTCTGCATTACGGGAGATGACCACATTCATTCGGCCCGGCAGCGGTCTGCCAATGGAGTCCCAGGTTTTGCGCCCCATTATGATGGGCTTGCCCATGGTGGCCTGTTTGAAGTACTTGAGATCACCCGGCAGATACCATGGCAGATTGTTGTTCCGGCCAATAACGCGGTTTCGGGACATGGCAACAATCAAAGCTTTTCGCATTTCTTTTCCTCTCGAATTCGTACACCTACATTTGGACCGGGCGAGCGGGAAGGGCATTCCGAAAATGTGCGGAGCCATGGATGGCGGAGCCAAGCGTACACGGACGTATTCACAGCGTTTTTCGGAATGCCCTTCCCGCTCGTCCGCCCCCCAGGTTTACGGTCAGATTTTTAAAGGCACGCGCCGAGCTTAAATAGCTATAGGTGCTTTGATGCCGGGGTAAGGGTCGTAGCCTTCGAACTCGAAGTCGTCCAGTTCGTAGTCAAAAATTGAATCTGGCTTACGCTTGATAACCAGCTTAGGCAGGGCCTTTGGCTCGCGCTTTAGCTGTTCGAAAACGATGTCATCGGTGAGGTGATTTTGATACAGATGACAGTCGCCAAAGGTATGCACAAACTCGCCAACTTCCAGTTCACACTGCTGCGCAATCATATGCGTTAACAAGGCGTATGACGCAATGTTGAAGGGTACGCCCAAAAAAAGATCTGCACTACGCTGATAAAGCTGGCAAGAGAGCTTGCCGTCGAGCACGTAGAACTGGAACAGGCAGTGGCAGGGTGCCAGTGCCATCAGGCCTTTCTCGGCGTTTTCCTGAGGTCCAATAGATTCATCCGGAAGCTCGGCCGGGTTCCAGGCGGATACGATCAGGCGACGGGAGTTTGGCTTTTTGCGGATCTGGTCGATTACTTCGCTGATCTGGTCGACTACCCGTCCGTCCGGGCACTCCCAGCTTCGCCACTGCTTGCCGTAAATCGGGCCAAGGTCGCCATTTTCCAGCGCCCACTCGTTCCAGATGGAGACTTTGCGTTCTTTCAGCCAGTTGTTGTCTGTGGAGCCTTTCAGGAACCAGAGCAACTCGTAAATGATACTGCGCAGGTGAACTTTTTTGGTGGTAACCAGAGGAAAACCTTCCTGGAGGTTAAACCGGATCTGGCGTCCGAAAACAGAGCGGGTACCAACGCCGGTACGGTCGCCTTTGTCGAACCCATTATCAACCACATCACGCATCAGATCGAGATAGGCTTTCATTCCGCGTTTCTCCGATAAGCAATAAACATCAAGGCCATGCCAGCCAAAAGCATTGGGAGGGAAAGCACCTGCCCCATGGTGAGCCAATCAAACGCCAGGTACCCTAATTGCGCATCTGGCTGGCGCACAAACTCAACCAGGAAGCGGAAAATACCGTAGCAAATCAGAAACAACCCTGACACTGCCATTCTTGGGCGCGGTTTTGCAGAGAACCACCAGAGGATGATAAAAAACAGCACCCCTTCAAGGGCAAACTGGTAAAGCTGGGAAGGGTGGCGAGCCAGCGCATCCGGGGCCTGGCGGAATACCATGCCCCAAGGCATATCCGTGGGCTTGCCCCATAGCTCACCGTTGATAAAGTTACCGATTCGCCCAGCCCCAAGGCCTACTGGCACCAAGGGTGCAACAAAATCCGCAAGGTGCCAGAACCCGGTTCCTATCTTGCGGCCGTACCACCAGATGGCGAACATGACACCCAGCAACCCGCCGTGGAAGGACATTCCACCTTCCCATACCCGCAGGAGCCAAAGAGGGTCTGCCAGGAAGGCATCAAAATTGTAGAAAATGACGTAACCAAAACGCCCACCCAGGATAACCCCCAAAGCAAGGTAAAACAGAAGGTCGCCCATCTGCTCTTCAGTAATCGGCGACCAGGGCTTGCGTGTGCGCAGCCTACCCAACCACCAGCCTGCGAGAAAGCCAACCAGATAGGTCAGCCCGTACCAGTGAATTTTGAGCGGCCCGATGGCGATGGCTACGGGGTCTATCTGTGGATGCTGAAGCATCAATAACCTCTCAACTCAAAAGAAAACGTAAGCCAACCAGCAATAGCAAGATGGCAAACACGCGTTTCAGAACCCTGGCATTAAGCCGGTGTGCCAGGTTAGCTCCCACACGCGCAAACAACACACTGGTGAGAATAATTCCGATAAAAGCCGGCAAGTAGATAAAGCCAAGGCTGTATTCCGGCAAGGCCGGCTGATTCCATCCTGTCCAGGCATTACCAAGCGCTCCAGCAATGGCAATGGGCAGCCCGCACGCGGCAGAGGTACCTACCGCCTGCTGCATCCGGACGTTGCTCCAACTGAGATAAGGAACAGTGAGAGTGCCTCCGCCGATACCAAAAATGGCAGAGGCCCAGCCAATGCCAGCACCAGCCGCCGTAAGGCCAGGCTTGCCTGCAACATTTCTGCCCGGCGCAGGATTTACATCGAGCAGCATTTTAAGGCCCACGAGGATGACAAAGACGCCAATAATTAGTTCCAGTACAGCACCACTCAACAGGGCCGCTGTCCAGGCACCAAGAAGCGCCCCGACTATAATGCCAAAGGCCATCGGCCGGAATATATCCCAGCGGATAGCCCCGTGGCCGTGGTGCGAGCGAATGGAGCTGAGAGATGTGAAAACGATGGTCGCAAGCGAGGTCCCAACAGCCATGTGCGCCGCGATCTCCAGGCTAAAGCCCTGGGCCCCGAAACTGAAAATCAGTACTGGCACAATAATAAGGCCACCGCCAATTCCAAAAAGGCCTGCAAGGGTGCCAGCAAAGGCTCCGAGTATCAGATAGATGGCAAATACGGATAACAGGGACATACACACTCACACATCCGGGAAAACAAGGCTGGTATGATACACACCGGCCGTACAATATGCAGCGCCCGAAATTAAGCATTGGAGACCAACCCGGCATGTGCCTGATCGCTTTTTCTCTTAGCCAGAGTGCCCGATTTCCGCTGGTGGTAGCCGCTAACCGTGATGAGTTTTTTCGCAGACCCACCGCACCTATGGACTGGTGGACAACAGATGCTGGCAACCGAGTGCTCTCCGGCCGGGATTTGCAATCCGGCGGCACCTGGCTGGCCGTGTCCCCGGAAGGGCTGGTCACCGCGGTAACGAATGTCCGAGAAGGGTCGCCAGAAGCCGGCAGTATAAGCCGTGGAGAGCTACCCCTCAGGGCGCTTGCAGAATCAGAAGTGCAACTGCAAAACAGCCTGAAAGGCACATCATCCTGCTACTCAGGGTTCAATCTGGTTCGCCTCGGTGAGAGCTCTGGCTGGTACTACAGCAACCGCGATGCTCACCCGGGCCGCAACATTTACCGTGGCACTTATGGTCTGAGCAATCACCTGCTCCAAACACCTTGGCCCAAGCTTTTGCGCCTCAGGAAAGCGGTTGGCCACACAGTTAAATCTGCTGACAGGAACACAGATACTCTGCACAAAGAGCTTACCAGCCTGCTGCAAGACACCACGCCCGCGCCAGACCACCTGCTCCCAAACTCAGGCGTACACCGTGATACCGAGCGCTTTCTTTCATCTCCATTTATAACCGGCACAGAATACGGCACCCGCGCCACTACCGTAATCAGCATCTCCAACACCGGCGAAATCCATGTGAGTGAGCAAAGCTGGGCACCTGAAGGGCATCCTGTGGAATACCGGGAGTTCCACTGGCAGCGATAGCGCTCAGCCTCTGATATAATCCGCGAAATTCGTCCACCCGATCGGAGGGCCGCAGATGGCCGGTCAACAAGACGCTACATCCATTGCCGACTTTGAAAAGTCTCTTGATGAGCTGGAAACACTTGTTCGCAACCTCGAACAGGGGGAGTTATCTCTCGAGCAATCCCTGACGGCCTTCGAGCGCGGCGTGAAGCTTACCCGCGCTTGTCAGCAGGCCCTCAAAGGCGCTGAGCAGCGAGTTGAACAACTGGTACAGAATGATGACGGCACCCTGGAAACCCGCCCTTTTTCTCCGGACGACGCCGACTGATGCCTAACGGAACCCTGCCGACCATGGATTACCTTGAAACCTGCCGCAGCCGTGTGGATGCTGAGCTGGACCGCCTCATTGCATCCGGGTCGACCTCTAAGCGACTTCAGGAAGCCATGCGCTACAGTGTTCTGGGCGGAGGTAAACGTATACGCCCGGCGTTAAGTCTGGCCGCTGCAAGCGCTTTGGGACAGGATATGGAGATCGCTCTGGTGCCCGCCTGTGCGGTCGAGTTGATCCACGCTTATTCACTTGTTCATGACGACCTTCCAGCCATGGACAACGACGAACTGCGCCGGGGCCGGCCCACTGCCCATATTGCTTTTGATGAGGCTACAGCTATTCTTGCCGGCGATGCCCTGCAGGCACTGGCGTTTGAGTGGCTGGCAGAAGCGCCCGGGATAGAAGCTCCAGCACGGCTTGCCATGATTCAGGAACTGGCCCACGCAAGTGGCCATAGTGGTATGGTCGGAGGCCAGGCTATTGACCTTGAATCTGTCGGCAAGAGCCTGACACTGGCACAACTTGAAAATATGCACCGACATAAAACCGGTGCATTAATTGAAGCCAGCGTTCGCATTGGTGCGCTGACCGCCCCTGATGTCAGCAAACGCTCACTGGAAGCCCTGACAACCTACGCCAAAGCGCTCGGGTTGGCGTTCCAGGTTCAGGATGACCTCCTGGACATTGAAGGCGATACTGAAATCATCGGTAAGCCTCAGGGCTCCGATATCGCCCGCGCCAAGCCGACTTATCCGGCACTGCTTGGGCTGGACGGAGCGCGGCAGCACCTCTCCTCTTTGCTGAACAGTGCCCTTGAGAGCCTGCAGGACTTCGGGCCGGAAGCCGACCCTCTCAGAGCCATGGCGGATTACGTAGTGGCAAGAACTCACTGAACCTGCTGACATATGTGAAATAGGCCTCCCTGTTCCCTTATAATGCCAGCCAGTTATCGAACATCCCGGAAAAGACCCGTACAGATGCAGGACACTTATATTTTCAAGGAAATCCCGTCACAGCGACCCAACACACCGTTGCTGGACCGGATTGACGTACCCGCCCAACTGCGGGAGCTGCCGTCTGATCAGCTGACCCAGTTTGCGAGAGAGCTACGGGCCTTCCTGCTGTGGTCTGTCGGGCAGACCGGTGGCCATTTTGGCGCCGGGCTGGGCGTGCTCGAACTCACGGTAGCCTTACACTATGTTTTCAACACACCGGAAGACCGACTGGTGTGGGATGTTGGCCACCAGGCCTACCCACACAAGATCCTGACCGGCCGCCGTGAGCAAATGGGCAGCATCCGGCGCAAAGACGGCCTTGCCGGTTTCCCCAAACGTGCGGAAAGCGTGTACGACACCTTTGGTGTGGGCCATTCCAGCACCTCCATCAGCGCAGCCTTGGGCATGGCCATCGCCGCCCGACAGCAGGACACTGGCCGCAAGAGCATTGCCGTAATCGGTGATGGCGCCATGACAGCAGGCATGGCTTTTGAGGCACTGAACCACGCTGGGCACCTGCGCGCCGATATGCTGGTGATCCTGAACGATAACGACATGTCGATTTCGCGCAATGTCGGAGGTCTATCCAACTATTTCGCCAAATTGCTATCAAGCCGTACCTACAACCAGGTTCGCGACAGCAGCAAAAAAGTTCTTCAGGGTGCACCCCACCTGATGGCCTTGGCAAAGAAAACCGAAGAGCACTTCAAAGGCATGATTGTGCCGGGCACGCTGTTTGAAGAACTGGGTTTCAACTACATCGGGCCTATTGATGGCCACGACCTGCCCTTACTGGTTGAGACGCTGGAAAATATCCGCGAGCTTGAGGGGCCTCAGTTCCTCCACGTGGTAACGACCAAGGGCAAGGGCTTTGCCCCGGCGGAAGCCGATCCCATTGGCTACCACGCTATAAACAAAATTGAACCTGTACCCGCCAGCAAGCCAGAGCCAGTCAAATCTGTCGCGACGACGCAAAAGTATGCGAACGTTTTCGGCCAGTGGCTGTGTGATGCGGCTGAACTGGATGATCGTGTGAGCGGTATTACCCCCGCCATGTGCGAAGGCTCGGATTTGCTGGCGTTCTCTGAACGCTTCCCGGACCGATATTTCGATGTCGCCATTGCGGAACAGCATGCCGTAACGCTAGCAGCGGGCATGGCCTGCGATGGCGCAAAACCGGTGGTTGCAATCTACTCGACGTTTTTACAACGCGGCTACGATCAGCTGATTCACGATGTGGCCATCCAGAATCTGGATGTACTGTTCGCTATCGACCGGGCGGGTCTGGTCGGTGAAGACGGGCCGACCCACGCAGGCGCGTTTGATATCAGCTACCTGCGCTGCATACCGAATATGGTGTTGATGACGCCATCGGACGAGAACGAAACCCGTCAACTGCTTCAGACTGGCCTGATGTTTGATGGCCCAGCAGCTGTGCGCTACCCGCGCGGAACCGGGCCAGGTGCAGAGATCCAGAAAGAACTTACCCCACTGGCAATCGGCAAGGGACGCAAGGTTCGCGAAGGCAGCGGCATCGCTATTCTCAACTTTGGCACGCTACTCACACCGGCTCTGGAAGCCGCCGAAAAGCTGGGGGCAACCGTGGCCGACATGCGCTTCGTCAAGCCTTTGGACGAGGCGCTGGTTCTGGAACTCGCAGAACAACACGACCTGCTGGTTACTCTCGAAGAGAATGCCATTGCCGGCGGCGCAGGGAGTGCTGTTACGGAGTTTCTGAACAGCCAGGAGGTTTCCATGCCGGTGCTTCAACTCGGGTTGCCAGACAGCTTTATTGATCACGGCAAACACGAAGAACTGCTCAAGGATTGCGGGTTGGATGCCAATGGCATATTCGCCGCCATAAGCACGCGCATGGAACGCCTGCAGCACCAAAGGCTCAAAGCGGTCAAATAACACCGCCAGCCAGAAGTCTTCTTACCAATACGCAAAAAGCCCGCTTATTTAATAAGGCGGGCTTTTTTGTGTCTGCCAGAAGTACCAGGCCAAAACTGGAATTATAGCTGGGGGTCATCGTCCTGATGGGTTTCCAGCCAATGCCCAAGCTTACTTTGCTTGGTGTCGAGATAATGCTCGTTATGAGGATTGCGACCAACATGCAAGGGAACGCGCTCGGTTACTGCAATGCCATAAGAGGTCAGTGCTTTGACCTTGCGAGGGTTATTCGTCATCAGGCGCAGGCTTTTGATACCCAGATGTTCCAGCATATCCTTGCACATGCTGTAATCGCGCAAGTCTGCGGCAAAACCCAGGCGCTCGTTTGCCTCAACGGTATCTGCGCCCTGATCCTGCAGACGGTAGGCGCGGATTTTATTCAGCAAGCCGATACCCCGGCCTTCCTGACGCAAATACATCAGAATACCGCGGCCTTCACGAGCAATGCTGCGTAACGCCTCTTCAAGCTGATAACCACAGTCGCAACGCATGCTGTACAACGCATCGCCTGTAAGGCATTCAGAGTGCGTGCGGGCCAGCATGGGCTCGTCGCCGTCCAGCGACCCCAGGGTCAGGGCAACATGCTCCTTTCCCGTGTCCGGTTCTTCAAAGCCATGCATATCGAATACCCCGAAAGGGGTCGGCAACCGGCAGGTCTCGATGTAACGAACAGCCACAGTGCGTCCTCGTGGTTCAATAAATCTGGGCGCGTATTCTATCACGGGCGCGCCCATCAGGCATCAGTGGTCGTCGGCAATCCAATGCCCACTGCGACCGCCCTTCTTCTCCAACAAACGCACCTTGCCAATTTCCATACCCTTGTCGACGGCCTTGCACATATCGTACAGAGTCAGGGCTGCGATACTGGCGGCTGTCAGGGCTTCCATTTCCACACCGGTCTGGCCGGCAAGCTTGCACCTGGTCAGTATATGCACCGATGCGCCGTCTGCTCCCGCAGTAAGCTCCACCTTCACTGAGGTGAGGTTCAGGGCGTGGCACAAGGGAATCAGATCGTGGGTTCGTTTGGCGGCCATTATTCCGGCAATACGGGCGACGGCCAGCACATCACCTTTCGGGTGCTCCCCGTCGATGATCATCCGGAGGGTTTCTGCCGCCATATGAATGGTCGCTTCGGCGCGCGCTTCACGCTCCGTTACGGCTTTCTCCGTAACGTCCACCATGCGGGCTTCACCCTTGTCGTCAAGATGCGTCAGTTTACTCACGGTGTCTCCCGGGTTTCAGTTTCAGTAAGTGGTGAGCAGGTTGCACTAAAATAAAGTATCAAGGGCCGGAGCATACCAGAGATGCAGGACAGCGCGGCGAATCCAGGTCAACCCTGAGGCCACCAGTACCGGATCCCGGCGATACCTTGAGCGCCTGCCTGCTGAGCTTCATCAAGATCTTCTGGCTGCAGCCCTCCCAGCCCGAAAACCGGAATGGGTGCGTTTGCGACCAGATCACGGAATCCCGCCCAGCCCAGTACGGGAGCGCCCGGGTGCGTCTCTGTGGGCTTTACCGGGCCAAGCGTCACATAGTCTGCCCCAATCGCCACTGCATGATCTATCTCACGGGCGTTGTGGCAGGAAACCCCAAGCCATACCCCATCAGGCACAGGCCTTGCCTCAAGTTTTTGGGCCTCTCGCCACGGCAGGTGCAGCCCAGCCGCATCGGGGGTGTCATCGAATGCTGCAGGCGAGCCATGCACCAAAAGGCCGGCTCCAGCTCGCTCGCACAGCTCCAGTGCAGTTTCAGCAACAGAAGCATAGCTCTCTGAATCCAAAGCTGGCGCTCTCAACAGAATCAACGCCGAACGATCCTGCTCTGAAAAGCGCTCAAGGGCCCTGCCCAGTAGTTGACCAGGATCGGCATCAGGACTGAACTCGCCGGTTAACGCCAGCAAGCAAGGGAGTTGCAGCGCCCGGATAATTGGCCGGTTAGCTGCCGGAAAATCCTCATCCCGCAGGCTTTCAGGGCGAACCCACTCTATGGGCTGCCCTTCACGGCCATGAGCGTCACCCTCGGCCTGATCCGTTCGCCAAACATCCAGAAAGACCCGCTTGTCGCCGTAGTCGTGGCGGATACCAATCACTGGTCGCAAGGAGCCCTCCGGTATGTGTAAACCGGTTTCTTCGGCAATCTCCCGAGCCAGGGCAACCTGCACAGTCTCCTCCGGTTCAACTTTCCCACCGGGAAACTCCAGCAAACCACCTTGATGAACATGATCCGGGCGGCGGGCAATAAGTACACACCCATCACGAACGATGACGCCAACGGCCACGTGGATCTCCCGAACACCAACGTCTGTTTTGGCCATGCTCAGCTGCGATAATCTGCGTTGATGGTGACATAGTCATGGGAGAAATCGCAGGTCCAGACGGTTTCCCTTATGTCGCCCCGTTTAAGGTTGATAGCAATCGTAATCTCCTCCTGATCCATTACTGCCTGACCCCGCTCCTCGGAATAATCCTCAGCACGTCCACCGTCTCTCACAAGACATACATCTCCGAGGTGGATTTCCAGGGCATTAACGTCCAGATCCACTACTCCAGCCCGGCCTACGGCCGCCAGAATGCGCCCCCAGTTGGGGTCTGATGCAAACAGCGCGGTCTTCACCAGAGGTGAGTGAGCGACTGTATAGGCCACATCCAGGGCCTCCTGCTGGGCGGCTGCACCACTAACCTGAATGGTAATGAACTTGGTGGCGCCTTCACCGTCACGCACGATGGCGTGGGCGAGATCCATGTAGATATCTTTTAGCGCAGCCTTGAGCGCCGGCAGATGCGGGCTGTCGAGGGTAATTTCAGGGCCGGAGTACTGGCCGCTGGCGATGAGCGTACAGGCATCGTTGGTGGAGGTGTCACCATCAATAGTGATTCGATTGAAGGATTGCTCCCCCAGTTCTGATGCCAAAGCCTGCAACGCATCTTGCGCAATACGCGCATCGGTGGCGATAAAGCCCAGCATGGTCGCCATATTGGGGCGAATCATACCAGCGCCCTTGCTGATGCCGGAAATAGACACTGTGTGGCCGCCCAGATCAACCTGAACCGACGCACCCTTCGGCCGCGTGTCTGTGGTCATTATACCGCTCGCCGCTTCCGCCCAGCGATTGTCCGCCGTGCTGCCCAAGGCTTCTGGCAGAGCGCCCACAATCTTCTGAACCGGCAATGGCTCACCAATCACCCCTGTTGAATAAGGCAGTACCTCTGCAGCAGTGACTCCGGCATGCTCTGCCAAGGCCTGACAACAAGCAAGCGCATCATCCATGCCACGGGCACCTGTACCCGCATTGGCATTACCTGTGTTGATCAAAAGGTAACGCGGGGCTTTTTCAGCCAGATGTTTGCGACTCAAGGTTACCGGGGCTGCGCAGAACTGGTTGCGGGTAAACAAGCCGGCAACACGGCTTCCCGGTGCCAACTCAAACACCACAATGTCCTTGCGTCCAGGCTTCTTGATGCCCGCGCTGGCAATACCCACCTTGACACCTGCTACGGGGAAAAACTCGGGTAAGGTTCCTGGTCCAACCGCCATCCTGCCGCTCCTTTTTATAATGCTACTAGTATGAATAGGTCTGAAAACGAAAAACCCGCAGTCTGCCAGTTAACTGGCCGATTGCGGGCTCCGTACTTTACTTCCTGTCTGTGCAGGGTGGTCAGCTTACCTTGCCACAGCACTGTTTGAATTTCTTGCCGGATCCGCATGGGCAGGGCTCGTTACGGCCCACTTTACGCTCCTGGCGCACAAAGGTTTCTGGCGCACCCTGATCTTCATCCCTTCGCTCGCCTTCGCCCTGCGCTGTCGCACTGGATTCATCGTGACGCAGGCGTGCCCGTGCCAGCTCCTGCTCGAGTTCTTCCTTGCGGCGACGCTCAACCTCTTCCATTTCTTCCCGGCTCTGAACCCGAACATGACACAGCACACGGGTTACATCGCGCTTCATGGTTTCCAGCATGGTTTCAAACAGATTAAACGCTTCGCGCTTGTATTCCTGCTTGGGGTTCTTCTGAGCATAGCCACGCAAGTGGATGCCGCGCCGCAGGTGATCCATGTTGGAAAGATGTTCTTTCCACAAGGTATCCAGGACCTGCAGGAACACCTGCTTTTCAAACCTGCGCATGGACTCTGCGCCAGCAATCTCTTCCTTCGCCCGGTATGCTGCAACGATTTCGTCCAGAATTTTCTGGCGCAGGTTGTCTTCGTATAGTTTCTTGTCCTCTTCCAGCCATGCCTGAACAGGCAAGTCGATAGACATTTCAGACTGTAACTGCGCTTCCAGCCCGGCCACATCCCACTGCTCTGGCATGCTCTGGGGCGGAATATGCTCGCTGACCAGCGAATCAACAACATCCGCACGGATGGTATCAACCATTTCGGAGACATCCTCTGAGGACATCACTTCGTTACGCTGATCGTAAATAACCGTACGCTGATCGTTCGCTACATCGTCATACTCAAGCAGCGTTTTACGCATATCGAAGTTACGACCCTCGACCTTGCGTTGGGATTTCTCAATGGCGTTGGTAACCATTCGATGCTCAATGGCCTCGCCTTTCTTCATTCCCATAGCCTGCATCAGGCTTTTGACCCGATCCGGCGCAAAGATACGCATCAGGTTATCTTCCAGAGACAGGAAGAAACGGGAAGAACCCGGGTCACCCTGACGCCCGGCACGGCCGCGTAACTGGTTGTCTATACGGCGGGATTCGTGGCGTTCGGTGCCCACAATGTGCAGACCACCCGCTTCCAGAACCTGATTGTGGCGCTCTGTCCACTCAGCCTTGAGGCGAGCAACCTCTTCTTCAGTGGGATTATCCAGGGCAGCAACCTCGTGCTCCCAGTTACCACCCAGTACAATATCCGTGCCCCGTCCAGCCATGTTGGTAGCGATGGTCACAGCACCCGGCCGCCCTGCCTGGGCGATGATCTGCGCCTCTGACTCATGCTGCTTGGCGTTAAGGATCTTGTGCTCAATGCGCGCCTTTTTCAGCAGCATGGAGAGTAATTCAGAGGCTTCGATGGAAGCGGTACCAACCAGGATTGGCCGTCCCTCCGCTGTCACATCTTTGATTTCATCAATGATGGCGTGGAATTTTTCATCCTGGGTGAGATAAACAAGGTCGTTGTAATCAATTCTCTGAATCGGCTTGTTGGGCGGTATCACCACCACGTCAAGACCGTAAATCTGGCGGAATTCAAAGGCTTCGGTATCTGCAGTACCCGTCATGCCGCCGAGTTTTTCATACAACCGGAAATAGTTCTGGAATGTTGTTGAAGCCAGCGTCTGGCTTTCGGCCTGAATTTTCAGACCTTCTTTAGCCTCTATCGCCTGATGCAGCCCTTCACTCCAGCGACGACCGGGCATAGTGCGCCCTGTATGCTCGTCAACAATAACAACCTGGCCACCCTGAACAATGTAATCTACATCCTTCTGGAACAAGTGATGGGCACGAAGCGCTGAGTGCACGTGGTGCAGCAAGCTCAGGTTGGCCGCTGAGTAGAGGCTCTCACCTTCTTCCAGTAGCTGGCGACCCAGCAGAAGTTCTTCAACCCGCTCGTGGCCCCCTTCAGTCAATTCAACCTGGCGCGATTTCTCGTCGATGGTGAAATCGCCGGAGGATTCCCCCTCTTCACTGACCTCCCCTTTCTCAAGGCTGGGGATCAGCTCGTTGATAGCCAGGTATGCTTTGGAGCTATCCTCCGCAGCGCCAGAGATGATCAGCGGCGTCCGGGCTTCGTCAATAAGGATGGAGTCAACTTCGTCGACAATCGCGTAGTAAAGGCCACGTTGCACTTTGTCATCTGTGCTAAAGGCCATATTGTCACGGAGGTAATCAAAACCGAATTCGTTGTTGGTACCGTAGGTGATATCTGCCTGATAGGCGGCGCGTTTCTCTTCGGGAGGCTGGCCAGCGACAACTACTCCAACCTGCAAACCGAGAAAGCGATAGAGCTTACCCATCCATTCAGCATCACGACTGGCAAGGTAGTCGTTTACAGTTACTACGTGTACGCCTTTGCCAGGTAAGGCATTCAAATAAACAGCAGCAGTGGCGACCAGGGTTTTACCCTCACCGGTCTTCATCTCAGCAATCCTGCCTTCATGCAGGGTAATACCACCGATCAGCTGCACATCGTAGTGGCGCATGCCCATAACCCGGCGCCCAGCTTCACGTACAGTAGCAAAAGCCTCAGGCAGTAATGCATCGAGACTCTCTCCCTCGTCCAGCCGACGACGGAACTCGGCAGTCTTGCCCTGCAACTCGGAGTCCGTAAGATTGCCAAACTGCTCTTCAAGCTCATTAACACCCAAGGCCAGCTTGCGCATTCTCTTGATTTCTCTGGCATTTTTACTGCCGAACATCTTGGTTGCAAACTTTGAGAACATAGACCACTGCTTCTTTGATTAAACGGAGGAAGCCGGCATTCTAACCTTATTTTGCGGGAGTACAAAAGGCAGGGCTCACATAGCCGAAGTTATGCGGCTATCCTGTGCCAAATACCGGGAGCTAAAGAACCTGATGAGGCTGGCGGGGGCTAAGCGAACGTCAGGCGACACCTGAGCAATTAACGACTGGCTCTTTTCATGTAGGTTTCGGGGTTTTCTGTTTTACCGTTACGAATCACCTCGAAATGCACGTGGGGACCCGTTGAGCGACCAGTGCTTCCCATCAGCGCAAGCACCTGCCCCTTCTGAACCACGTCACCCACTTTTACCTTGATTGTCTTGCTGTGGGCGTAGCGGGTAACCAAGCCATCACCGTGGTCAACTTCAACCAGGTTGCCGTAGCCATGGCGTTCCGAGGCATAGGTCACTACACCACCAGCGACAGAAATAATATCGCTGCCATCCTTTCCGGCCAGATCAACCCCGGCGTGCCAGGTACGCTTGCCAGTAAACGGGTCTGAACGGTAGCCATAACGCGACGACAACCAACCCCAAGTGATAGGGCGACCTTCCAGATACAACTCATCCTCCAGCTTCTGGCGGGAGGAAACTTGATCAAGGAGGCGCAACTGTTGTTCGCGGTCGAGCATTTTGCGCTCCAGTTCATCAATCATCCGGGTTAAATCGGGTGCTGAGAACGAATCTGCAGGATGCGAGTCTTCCGGGCCACCAACCGCTGCTGGCTGATTAAAGTCAAATTCATCGCTGGCAACCAGTCCAGACTCCACGAAGCGCTGTCCCAAGGCATCAAGGCGCAACAAACGACCCTGAATCTCACCAAGGCGCAGGGTCAGAGCATCTACCTGGTCCTGAACATTCTGCTGTAAACCGGCAAGTTCAACTTTTTGCTCCCCCAGTTTGCTCCGCCAATGCGCAACAAGCTCGGAGTCAGTCGGCTCACGCGCTTCAGCCTTACTTTCCGCCACGCTATATCCCGCCCAGCCTGCAGCTGTTATCAGCGCAACACCCACAAGTGCCATAGCCACAACAACCGTGCTATTCAGCGCCAGTACGCGGGACTTGCCGTGACTCTTGCCAACAAGAATGATATTCATAGTGTTTTCTGATTTCATCAATGAACCGCAACCATCTCCTGTAGTGTTGCGGCCCCGAATAATCCGAGTGGGTTTGCCATCCTTAGCAACAACTACGTACTGATATATCGCAGCGCCCGGTAGACATACTGATTTACAACAAGGTAAAACAAGAGTAACACCGGTGCTACGCACAAAGCGTGCCGAAGTGTAACCAATCGTTATCGTGGTCGTCGAGAAGAAAACGCCTTATGAAACGAAAAAATGAGCAAAAAATGACCTTCGACAACCTGGGCAGAACGCCGGTCCTGCGCGATCTGGTCGCAAAAGCCAACACTCACCGCAAGGCAGAAGAGGAGGTTATTGCCTCTTTACCGCCAACACTGGCGCCCGGCACCCGATTTGTCTGCTGCCTGGAAGGAGAACTAACCCTCTCTACCGAAAGCGCCGGAAAGGCCAGCCAGATTCGTTTCCGCCAGCACGAGATCATGGAAAAACTACGGGAGAACGAACTGTTCCGGTTCGTGTGGAAACTCAAAGTAAAGGTAGTACCACCAAGGTTTAACGAAAAACCACCGGCGAAAAAACTGACGCTTAGTAAAGAAAATGCCCAGCTCCTCAAAGAGGAAGCCGGGCACACGAAGGATAAAAAACTACGCGAGGTTCTCGAAAAACTCGCAAGCCACGTACGGGATTAAGGCATCCAGCCTTAAGCCGGCACCGCCAGCACAGGTTTCATATAGGAGATAGGTGCGGTCTCTTCGTTATCGAAGGTTACCACTTCCCATGCATCCTCTTCCGCCCTGAGCTTGCGCAGCAGCTTATTATTCAGATCGTGACCGGACTTGATGCCACGGAATTCACCAATCAGGCTATTGCCTAACAGGTAAAGATCACCGATTGCGTCCAGTACTTTGTGCTTGACGAACTCATCCTCATAACGAAGGCCGTCTTCGTTCAGGATTTTGTAGTCGTCTACCACAATGGCGTTATCTACACTGCCACCTAGCGCCAGATTCATCGCTCGAAGCTTTTCAATGTCACGCATGAACCCGAAAGTTCTTGCGCGGCTGACTTCCTTCACGAAAGACGTGCTTGAAAAGTCTACCGTCGCGGTCTGGGCACGGCCCTTGAACACCGGATGATCAAAGTCGATGCCGAAGCTCACCTTGAAGCCCTCAAACGGCAGGAAGGTAGCCTTCTTGTCGCCTTCTTCAATCGTGACTTCCCGCTTGATGCGAATGAAACGTTTGGCCGCTTCCTGCTCGGCAATGCCGGCAGACTGCAGCAGAAAGACGAATGGGCCGGCAGAGCCGTCCATGATCGGCACTTCTGCAGCGCTCAGTTCCACATAGCAGTTATCGATACCGAGACCAGCCATGGCTGACAACAAATGCTCGATTGTTGCCACACGGACACCGTCTTTTACCAGCGTCGTGGACAGCATGGTCTCACCCACATTTTCAGCACAGGCCAGAATCTCGACCACTGGGTCCAGATCGGTGCGACGGAAAATGATTCCCGAGTCTATCGGTGCAGGCTTCAGGGTAAGGTAAACCTTTTCCCCTGAATGCAGCCCGACTCCGGTAGCACGGATCGTGTTTTTAAGTGTCCGTTGTCTGATCATCGGTTCGTTATTCCGTAAAAATTGGCGATATTCTAAACAAAAATGTGCGCTCAGAATACCAAAAAATACGACTGATTGCCATTTGCGCGGCCCTGTATTGCCTAAACTTTAAGCAACATAGCTGCAGCAGCCAGCGTATCGTTATCCGGGATCGTGATTAATGATGACAACAATCACTCCCTACCGGATGTCATTTGCAACAGATTATCAGTCAGCCTGCCGGCGAAGGAATGCGGGAATATCGAGATAGTCGACACCCTGCTCTTCACTTTCCTTGCTCTGGTCAATCGCAACATTACCGTGAGATACCGCACGGCGACGCAGGATTGCAGGGCGATCCAGCTGTTTGTAATCTGTTTTGCCGTCCAGGGAGCGGGTGTTATCCACCACCTTGGTAGGCTTTTCACGGTCTCCGCCCAGGCCTGTGGCAACAACAGTTACCTTAAGTTCGTCGGTCATTTCCGGATCGATAACGGTACCAACAACAACGGTAGCGGTATCCGATGCAAACTCACGCACAATGTCGCCAACCTCGGAGAATTCGCCCAGGTTCAGATCCATACCGGCAGTAATGTTGACCAGAATACCCTTGGCACCCTGCAAGTTGACGTCTTCCAGCAGCGGGCTGCGGATGGCCGCTTCGGCAGCTTCCCGCGCACGGTTCTCACCGGTGGCGGTTGCCGTACCCATCATTGCCATGCCCATCTCGGACATGACTGTCTTAACGTCCGCAAAGTCAACGTTGATCATACCGTTGCGGGTAATCAGATCAGCAATACCCTGAACCGCCCCAAGCAGAACGTCGTTCGCAGCAGCGAATGCGTCCAGCAGGCTGGTCTTTTTACCCAGAACCGCCAGCAGCTTTTCGTTAGGGATGGTAATCAGCGAGTCAACGCATTCTTCCAGCTCTCTGAGCCCTTCTACGGCCAAGCTCATGCGCTTGCCGCCTTCAAAGTTGAACGGCTTGGTTACCACGGCAACGGTCAGAATGCCCATTTCCCGCGCAACTTCTGCAACCACAGGTGCAGCACCGGTACCGGTGCCACCACCCATTCCTGCGGTGATGAACACCATGTCCGCGCCTTTGATGGCTTCGGCGATACGGTCGCGATCTTCCAGAGCAGACTGCCGCCCGATTTCAGGATTCGCGCCTGCGCCCAGACCTTTCGTGATGTTACCGCCCAGCTGAATGATCTGGCGTGCATCCATACCAGCCAATGCCTGGGCATCTGTGTTGGCGCAGATAAAATCTACACCCTCAATGTCACTGTTCAGCATGTGCCGTACGGCGTTACCGCCACCACCGCCCACACCGATTACCTTAATGACAGCGTTTTGTTGGACATTATCGACTAGTTCAAACATTCCCCTTCCCCTTCGTGCTGTTTTCAGCCTTGTTCCAGGCTGTTAATTCGAGATTGTATTTTTCGAGATACCTTCGTTTACTGCCTTCCCGGAACCGTCAGAAATGACCGGTAAACCAGGCTTTCATGCGCTCAAACAGCGAGGGTGCGTCTTCACCCTTGAGCACCGGTACCCGGCCAAGATCCATCTGCCGGAAACCATGAATCAATAACCCCACGCCGGTGGCGTAGATAGGGTTATTAACAACTTCTGTCATGCCGGACACTGCGTGCGGACACGCCAAGCGTACCGGCATATGGAAAATTTCTTCAGCAAGCTCCACCACGCCTTCCATGGTGGAGGAGCCGCCTGTAATCACGATTCCCGCCGGAATCATGTCTTCAAATCCTGAACGGCGCAGCTCTGATTGCACGAGGGTAAACAGCTCCTCGTAACGGGGCTCTACCACTTCTGCCAAGGCTTGCCGTGAGAGATCCCTCGGTGCCCGGTCGCCAACGCTGGGCACCTTGATGGTTTCATCTGCGCCAGCCAGCTGAGTCAAGGCACAGGCATACTTGATCTTGATTTCTTCTGCGTTCTGCGTGGGCGTACGCAGAGCCATGGCTATGTCGTTTGTAACTTGATCACCAGCAATGGGAATAACAGCGGTGTGGCGAATGGCCCCGCCGGTGAACACGGCAATATCCGTGGTGCCGCCACCCATATCCACTACACAGACACCCAGTTCTTTTTCGTCATCTGTGAGAATTGCGTGGCTCGACGCCAGCTGTTCCAGAATGATGTCGTCGGCTTCAAGACCACAGCGGCGAATGCACTTTTCAATATTCTGGGCTGCGTTGACGGCACAGGTAACCAGGTGCACCTTCGCCTCCAGACGCACACCGGACATACCCATTGGCTCTTTGATGCCCTCCTGGTTATCAATCACAAATTCCTGCGGCAAAATGTGCAGGATCTTCTGATCAGCAGGAATGGCGACGGCCTGTGCAGCGTCTATAACCCGGTCGATGTCAGCCTGAGTCACTTCCCGGTCACGAATAGCGACAATGCCGTGGGAGTTGAGGCTCTTGATATGACTGCCTGCAATCCCTGCATACACAGAATGAATGCGACAACCGGCCATCAGCTCGGCTTCCTCAACCGCTCGCTGGATTGCCTGAACCGTGGTTTCGATATTAACCACCACACCCCGCTTCAGACCCCGGGAAGGATGGGAACCAATACCCACCACCTCAATGGTTCCGTCCATCTTGCGTTTGCCGACAATAGCAACCACTTTCGAGGTTCCAATATCGAGGCCGACAATCATGTTTTCCGTTTCAACCGATGACATGCGTTCCACCAAACCGTAGGTCTGAATTTACTGTTTCTATGTTTTCGGGCCGGAAGCAGCCTGCGCCTGCTTCCATTGAACCGCCACACCATTGGTGTAACGGGCATCTACCCGGCTAACTTCATCCGACCGCGATATCAGCCGGTTTTCATACACTGTGATAAAGCGCTCAAAGCGCTTCGCGACCTGATCCCGGCCGAGTACCACTTCAATTCCATTTGAGAGACTGAGCGTCCAGGCACCCCGCCGTTCAAGTGAAAGCCCTGCGAATCCCAGGCCGTGCCCGACCAACTTGTCACTCATGGTGCGAGCCATGTCGATCACATCACGCACCCGCTCATCGGGGCCCGCAAGCTGTGGCAACCTTCCCGCAACTTCCGGGTTTGGCGGCATGAACAGCTCACCAGTGCGGCTAACCAGGCGGCCGTCCGTCCAGTAAGCCAGCGGCCTTTTCTCCCGGATGTTAATTTCCAGTCGATCCGGCCATACGCGTCGCACCGCTACGGTTTCAACCCAGGGGCGCCTTTCAAGATCTGCCTTGATGTCCGAAAGATCCGTCGAAAAGTAGCTCTTACCGATCCAGTTGCCGGCCTGACGTTCAATGGCAACGCGGCTATCGCCGACAAAATCGCCATTCACATCAATAGCCAGAATTTGTTGATCCATGGCCCCCAGCACTTTGCCCGTTGCCCAAGGCACAAGGCCCGCCGCTAGCAGAATCGCAATGCCCATACCGGCCTGAAGCCAGGGCACCGCAGCCAGAATTGCTTTTAACACTCCAAACCGGTCCTTCTCGGGGCCGAGGGTTGTTGCTCCCCGGCGCCGGGGAGGGTCGGACGGTATCGCCCGGCTCCGGATTAGCAGTGTGTCAAGCATCGGCTCCCTCCAACGTGTCGTGCAAAATCCTCACAACCAGTTCTTCAAAACTGATGCCAGCAGCTTTTGCCGCCATTGGCACCAGGCTGTGATCAGTCATGCCCGGAACTGTGTTGACTTCCAGAAGCCAGAATTCACCCTCTGCATCCTGCATGATGTCTACACGGCCCCAAGTGCGGCAGCCCACGACCCGGAATGCCTCCAGCGCAAGATTCTGCAACTTCGCTTCATCCTGAGGCGACAGACCGCAGGGAATCCGATAACGGGTGTCGTCCGCCAGATATTTCGCGTCATAGTCGTAGAACACGTGATCGGTGCTCAAGCCGATGGCCGGCAGAGCCTTGTCCTGCAATAAGCTGACCGTAAACTCAGGGCCTTCAACCCACTCTTCTACCAACACCTGGGTATCCAGTGCGGCGGCAGCCTCGTAGGCTTCCACCAGCTCTGCAGCAGTATTCACTTTGCGGATTCCAATGCTGGAACCTTCCCTTGACGGCTTAACACTCAAAGGCATGCGCAACGCTTGAACAATCTGTTCGGCGTCACTGGCTGCCGTCATGGTTCTGAACTTCGGTGTTGGCAAACCACAGCCAGCAAACACGTACTTGGTTCGCAATTTATCCATCGCCAGAGCGGAAGCCATTACCTCACTGCCGGTATAAGGAATTCCCGCCTGAGCAAGAATGGCTTGCAGGGTTCCGTCTTCTCCGCCACGGCCATGCAGGGCAATGAAGACCCGGTCAAAGTCCGGATTTTCTGCAGTCTTCAGAAGACACCCCTGAACATCCATTGCAAAGGCATCTACGCCCGCAGAAATCAGAGCTGCGAGAACCGCCTTGCCACTTTTGAGGGAGACATCCCGCTCAGCCGAGTCCCCGCCCATAAAAACAGCGACGCGCCCAAGCGCCTTAACCACCTCTGGATCGGCCTGATACGCCGGTATTCCGGGATGCTGCATATCACTCACCTGAAACAACTCCTTGCGCCGCCAACCGGATCGCTATCCCGCCAATGTCCCCAGCACCCTGGGTAATCAAAAGATCGCCGTCTTGCAAAACGTTGGACAGCAAACCCTCAATCTCACGGTTATCTTCGACAAATAGAGGTTCTATCTTGCCCCGCTGCCTTATGCTGCGGCACAAGGCCCTGCTGTCGGCACCAGGAACTGCAGTTTCTCCGGCAGAGTACACATCCATCAGCAGCAGACCATCAACCTCCGACAACACTCGAACAAAGTCCTCATACAAGTCACGAGTCCGGCTGAATCTGTGGGGCTGGTACAGCATCACTATGCGACGCCCGGGCCAAGCACCCTGAGCAGCACGAATGACTGCCTCGACCTCTGTAGGGTGGTGTCCATAGTCGTCCACCAGAGTGATGGTGCCTTTGGGTATTTTGTAATCGCCGTAAACCTGAAAGCGGCGGCCAACGCCGGCAAAGGCTGCCAGCCCGCGACAAATTGCTTCATCTGCAATACCGTCATCCGTCGCCACAGCGATCACGGCCAAGGCGTTCAGAACGTTGTGCCGCCCGGGCATTTTGAGTTCCACAGTAAGGTCGCTTCGGCCGCCGGGGCGTTTCACCACGAAATGAGTTCTCAAACCATCAGAAACAATATTCTCAGCCCGATAATCTGCATCCTGGTTACTGATGCCATAGGTGATGATGGCACGGGAGATTCGGGGGATGATTTCGTTCACATAGGGATCATCCACGCACATCACAGCCAAGCCGTAAAAAGGCAGGTTATGAAGGAAATCCACAAACGTTTGTTTAAGCTTTTCCACGTCGCCGTCGTAGGTGTCCATATGATCGGCTTCGATGTTGGTGACCACTGACACGGTCGGCGTCAGGTGCAGAAAGGAGGCATCGCTCTCATCCGCTTCAGCAACCAGATATCGGGACCCACCCAGCTTGGCATTGGTACCTGCACTGTTCAGTTTGCCGCCGATCACGAAAGTGGGATCAAGCCCGGCTTCACCCAGCACCGACGCAATCAGGCTGGTTGTAGTGGTTTTGCCATGGGTTCCGGCTACGGCAATGCCGTGGCGGTAACGCATGATTTCCGCCAGCATTTCAGCACGGGGCACAATAGGCACCCGCCGACTGCGGGCCGAAACCATCTCGGGGTTGTCAGATGCAACAGCAGACGACACTACAACCACGTCGGCCTTAGCGCTGTTTTCCTCACGGTGGCCAATCTGAATCTCAATGCCCATGGCTTTGAGACGATCTGTAACTACACCTTGTTTGATGTCTGAGCCAGACACGTCGTAGCCCTGGTTTTTCAGCACTTCTGCAATGCCACTCATGCCGGCACCACCGATACCCACAAAGTGAATGTGGCGAATCCGGCGCATTTCCGGTACTTGAAAAGCAAGCGGCGGATTGTTTGTATCAGCCATTAGCGGCCTCCAGGCAATAATTTACGACTCGCTCCGTTGCATCGGGGCGAGCCAAAGTATGTGCAGCCTTGGCCATTTCCATGACTCGGGCGCGATCCCCGGCAAGGTCGCCAAGGGTTTCTGCCAGCACGGCCGGTGTAAGCCGTGACTGTGGTATCAGGATGGCCGCTTTGGCACTCACCAATTGCTGACCATTTTTCGTTTGATGATCGTCCACCGCATGGGGGAATGGCACCAGCACTGCGCCGATTCCTGCGGCACACAATTCAGATACCGTCAGTGCGCCAGCGCGGCACAACACTACGTCGGCCCAACCGTAGGCTTCCGCCATATCCTTAATAAACGGTTCAACATCGGCACTCACGCCGTGCTGCTCATAAGAGGCGCGGGCATCTTCAAGATGTCGTTCCCCACACTGATGCCGCACCTGTGGTCGCTCCTGTTCTGGCAGCATTGCCAGGGCTTCTGGCAATTGCTGATTGAACACCTGGGCACCCAAACTGCCACCGATCACCAGAATTCGCAGCGAATTGTTCTGATCTCCGGATTCGTTCGAGCGCCCGGCCATTCTTTCTTCAGGGGACGCTAAGGTCGCCAGATCTTCCCGCACCGGATTACCGGTACACCGGGTGACCACGTCTGTTCCAAAACTTCCCGGGAAGGCTTCCAGCACTGTTTTTGAAAACCGCACCAGAATCCGGTTGGTCATTCCTGCAATGGCATTCTGCTCATGAATCACTAGCGGCGTTTTCGTAAGCCAGGCTGCCAAGCCTCCAGGGCCAGTCACAAACCCACCCATGCCAACCACACAGTCCGGGCGAATGCGGCGCATGATGGTGAACGCTTCACCCAGCGCACGCATCAGGCGGAACGGCGCTGCCAGCAAAGCAAGCTTGCCTTTTCCCCGGAGCCCCGAAATGTGGATCAACGACATAGGTATGCCAGTGTCAGAAATCAACCGTTCCTCCATGCCGCCGACAGCACCCAGCCAGTGCACTTCATGCCCCTTGGCTTCGAGTGCCCGTGCGGTGGCAAGTGCTGGAAACACGTGGCCACCAGTGCCTCCAGCCATCATCAGAAAGCGGCGAGGTTCATTCATAGCGCGCACCTCCTCGCTTCCGGGGGGCCGTCTTTTCCGAAGCCTGCTTTTCCTTATCCAGCCGTTCCATTTCAACCCGAGCGAGAATGCCGATACACACACAGCTGATCATCAAGCTGGAGCCGCCATAACTCACCAACGGCAAGGTCAGCCCTTTGGTGGGAAGCAATCCGGTACTGACTGCCATGTTGATTCCGGCCTGCAAGCCGATCAGCAATGTGATGCCGTAGGCGAAGCAGGCACCAAACGGCATATCTGCCTTTTCTGCCCGCCGTGCAATCACGAATCCGGTTACAACCAGCACAGTAAACAGCCCCAGCACGATCAGTGAGCCAATCAGCCCGAACTCTTCCGCGATGATGGCGAAAATAAAGTCTGTATGAGCCTCCGGCAGGAAGAACAGCTTCTGTATTGAGTTTCCGAGGCCAACGCCACTCCAGTCGCCGCGACCAAAAGCAATCAATGACTGCGTTAGCTGGTAGCCGCTGTCGAACTGATCTTTCCAGGGGTCGAGGTAACTCACTACGCGCTTCAGCCGGTAGGGCTGCGTCAGTACCAGAATCACCCCGAGCACCACCAGAATGACAATCAGCGGTACAAACCGGCTAAGCCGCACACCGCTAAGGAAAATCATGCCCGCAGCTGCGGTCACCAGAACCACTGTCGCCCCAAAGTCAGGCTGAATAACCAACAAGGCAGATGCCACGCCAAGAACGACCAGCGGCTTCAAAAAGCCCGGCCAAGTATTCAGCAACTCATCGCGGCGCCTTACAACGTAGCCGGCCAGGTATGCAATCAGGCATAGCTTTGCCACTTCCGACACTTGCACGTTGAACAGCCCAAACGGGATCCAGCGCGTAGAACCGTTCACGGTGCGACCCAGTGGCGTAAGAACCAGGACCAGCACCAGCAGCCCTATCCCGAGCAACAACCAACCGCTGCGCTCCCACCAGGCCACTGGCACGTTGACCGACACCAATGCCAGCATGCAGCCCATAACCGCGAACATGAGCTGGCGAATCACATAGTGATAACCATTGCCCATGGTCTCTACCGCCAAGTCCATGGAAGCGGAGGAAATCATCACAACCCCGATAATCAGCAAGGCAACCGAGCTGATAACCAGAACCGGCAGGGGCTGAATTTCGCCCAACCATTGTGTCCTTGCGGGTGCTACTGATAGCCCTAACTGCATCAGTTCACCTCCCGCAGTGATTGGACCTGGGTGCGGAATTGCTCACCACGATCCATATAGTCCGCAAACATATCGAAGCTCGCGCAAGCGGGGGAAAAGAGTACCCGATCGCCTTGCTGCGCAAGCTCGGCAGATTTTTCCACCGCAGCCTTCAAGGTTTCGGCCCGGTATACCGGCGTCTCGGAGGCCAGAGCCCCAGCAATACGATCTGCATCGCGGCCAATCAATACAACCGCGCGGCAACCGTCACTGACGGGGGCCGCCAGCTCTGTAAACTCGGCACCCTTGCCTTCTCCACCAGCAATCAGCACGAGTTTCCCTTCGCCTTCCGGCACCAGGCTTTTTATGGCGGCGACGGTGGCTCCAACATTCGTGCCCTTGGAGTCATTGATGTAATCCACGCCTGCAAGCCTGCGCACAAGCTCACAGCGGTGCGGCAACCCACTGAAGTTCCGCGCGCTATCCAACATGATGTCCATTGGCAGTCCCGCGGCCTGCCCAAGTGCCAACGCAGCCATTACGTTGCTGAGGTTGTGCCAGCCCATCAGTTTCAGCTCGCTGGCATTGAGCAGGTTATCGAAGCCGAAGGTCAGCCATAGGCCCTGATCGTCTTCCCGGGTACTGAACGTTTGCGGGTTCACCCGATTAAAGCCAAAACACACAAACCGCAGGTTGTCCCGCGCCATGGGAGTGCTGAGCGCATCGTCCAGGTTCACGATAGCGTTCTTGCAGCCCTGGAAGATTCGTTGCTTTGCCTGGAAATAAGCCATCTTGTCCGGATAGCGATCCAGATGATCATCACTGACATTCAGCACGGTTGCCGCCAGCGCATTCAGACCTGTAGTGGTTTCCAACTGAAAGCTGGAGAGTTCAAGCACGTACAAGTCGGCGCCCAGGCCCAGCAAATCCAGTGCCGGTGTGCCGATGTTTCCGCCAACCTGAACCTTGCGACCCGCAGAACGAGCCATCTCACCCAATAAAGTGGTAACAGTGGTTTTGCCGTTGGAACCTGTTATGGCCACAACAGGTGCGTCGGCAGCCTCAGCAAACAGATCAATATCGCCCCGTATGCGCGCGCCCTGCTCAGCGGCGTAGGCTACAGCCGGCTCAGCAATGCTGATTCCCGGGCTTACGATCAGTTCGTTGAACCCCGCAAATAGTTCGGGGCTGAACGATCCAAGATGGACAGAAACATCAGGCCACCTGGCACGAAGGTCATCCAGGCACGGCGGCGCTTCGCGGCTATCCGCCACGGCAACCTCTCGCCCCTGCGCAGTCAGATAGCGCACGCAGGAGAGCCCGGTTTTACCGAGCCCTACTACCAGTGTGCGACGATCTGAAGTGATGACACTCATAATCAGTCCGGCTTCCTATCGTAATTTCAGACTGGACAAGCCAATCAGAACGAGAATTACAGTGATGACCCAGAAACGCACAATCACACGCGGTTCTGGCCATCCTTTAAGTTCAAAATGATGATGCAGTGGTGCCATCCGGAATATCCGGCGACCAGTCAGCCGGAACGAGGCAACCTGAAGGATCACTGACACTGTTTCCATCACAAACACGCCGCCCATGATGAAAAGAATGATTTCCTGGCGCACGATCACTGCGACCACACCCAAAGCTGCACCCAGGGCCAAGGCACCAACGTCACCCATGAATACTTGGGCGGGATAAGTGTTAAACCAGAGGAAGCCAAGACCGGCGCCCACGAGGGCCCCGCAAAAGACAATCAGTTCGCCGGTACCCGGCAAGTGCGGGATCAGCAGATAATTTGCGAACTGCACGTTGCCGGATACGTAGGCGAAAATGCCCAAGGCACCTGCAACCATGACGGTGGGCATGATTGCGAGGCCATCCAGACCATCTGTCAGGTTCACCGCGTTGCTGCTACCGACAATCACAAAATAAGTAAGCAGGATAAAGAGCACCGGCCCGAGGGTCAGTGACACATTTTTAAGAAATGGCAGGTACAACGAGGTTTCCTGGGGCAAAGCGGAACTGAAGTACAACACTATGGCTGCGGCTGCACCAATCAAAGACTGCCAGAAGTACTTCCACCGTGCAGGCAGGCCACGAGGGTTGCGCTCAACCACTTTCCGGTAATCATCCACCCAGCCAATAGCGCCGAACAGCAAGGTAACCAGCAACGTCACCCATACATAACGGTTGGACAGGTCCGCCCACAACAATGTGCTGATGCCGATAGAGACCAGGATCAGCGCGCCGCCCATGGTTGGCGTTCCAGCTTTACTGAGGTGTGTCTGGGGACCATCATCACGAATCGCCTGACCAATCTGATACTGACTCAGTTTGCGGATCATCACTGGTCCGATAAGCAAAGAGATCAGGAGCGCGGTTAACGTGCCCAGAATTCCGCGCACGGTCAGGTACTGAAACACCGTCAGCGCCGAAAAATAGTCTGAAAGAACCCCTGTCAGCCAGAGCAACATGCTTTATTCACCTTGTTTATAATTCCATCCGCCACGAGATCCATGGCGGAACTTCTGGACCCTTTAACCAGCACGGTCATTGGCCGCTCTTTAGCCCGATAAATGACCTGCACGGCCTCATCGTGTGTTTCATACATCTCTGTCGCTTCACCAAAACCCTCGGCGTAGCCTTCGCAGCCGGGACCTACCGTTACCAGGCGGGCAATGCCCAACTCCGAAGCAAAGGCACCCACTTCACGGTGAAGTTCGCGAGCGGTTGGCCCGAGCTCGCCCATCGCTCCTAAAACCGCAATATGCGCGCCTTGGCGCTTTGCCAGAACACCCAACGCTGCTTTCATGGAGGCCGGGTTTGCGTTGTAACTGTCATCAATAACTGACAATTCTCCCGGAAGATTGACTACCTGGAGGCGCCCACGTGCTGGCTGGACCCCGGCCAAACCGTCTTTGATTGCCGAATCCGTTGCACCCAGCTCACGGGCTGCTGCAATCGCCAGCAGAGCGTTGGTTACGTTGTGTTCGCCTTCGAGGGGCAACAGGAACGTGAGCCCCCATCCGTCAGGCCCTGCACACACAACTTCCGCCTGCAGACTTTGCTTTGGTTCGACAGCTGCGCTGTAGTCTGCCTCGGGGTGCCCCAAGCGGCTGACACTGACAACCCGTCGGTTCCCGGCTCGGGCAAGCCACTGTTCAAACGCAGGGTCATCCCGGTTCAGAACCACCAGACCCGCATCGCTAACGCCTTCGATAATTTCGCCCTTGGCCCGCACGATATTCTCGTAACTGCCAAAGCCCTCGAGGTGTGCTTCCCCCGCATTCGTGAGAATCACAACCTGAGGTTTGGTCATTGCAACGGTATGGGCGATTTCACCAATCCCGCTGGCACCTAATTCAACAACACCATATTCGTGCCTGGGCTCCAGGCCGAACAGGGTCAAGGGCACACCAATGTGATTGTTCAGATTGCCGCGGGTCGCAAGGGTTTCCCCCATACGCGCCAGAATGGCAGCGACCAGTTCTTTAACGGTGGTTTTGCCACTGCTACCGGTAATAGCAACCAGCTTCGCGTCGCTTTCATTACGATTGCCGGCGGCCAGAGCCCCCAGTGCTTCAACGGTGTCCGCCACAACCAACTGAGGCATACCGGGACCGCTATCAGCCAGCGTATCAACCACGGCAGCACTGGCACCCAGCTTCTGCGCAGCCTGTAAAAATTTGTGGCCATCAAAGTTGTCACCGCGCAGGGCGACAAATAGCTCACCTGCTTTCAATACGCGCGTGTCTGTGGACACGCCAGTGAACTGAACCGCATCCAGCCCCTGCGACACACACTTTGCGCTGGTAAAACACACAGCCTCAGCAATAGAGAAGGCGCGCATCATAGGTCTGCCCCCTCAATATTCAAGCCTTGGCGTACATGATTTGCATCACTGAACGGGAGCTTCTGACCCGCTATCTCTTGCCATGATTCGTGGCCTTTACCTGCAACAAGAACCAGGTCATCTGGCGCTGACATGCTAACGGCTGTGCGAATTGCCTCGGCCCGATCGTGAATGACTGTTGCGGCTTCCGGCCGGGAGAAGCCCGCCAGAATGTCCCGCACAATCTCTACCGGGCTTTCTGTCCGCGGGTTGTCGTCTGTAACGATAAGGACATCGGCGCACTTTTCAGCTTCTTTCGCCATTTCAGGCCGCTTGCCGCTGTCCCGGTCGCCACCGCAACCAAATACACAGATCAGCTTGCCTGTTACATGAGGCCGCAGCGCCGCTAAAGCATTCGCAAGCGCATCGGGTGTGTGCGCATAATCGACCACAGCGCGAACGCCGCTTGCGCCACAGAAACGCTCAAGCCGTCCGGGCGGCGGTGTTAACAACTTTACCGCCTGCTGCACCTGCTCAACTGTAACGTTCAGGGTCATAACCGTTGCAATTGCCGCAAGCACGTTGCTGGCATTGAAACTCCCCATCAGCGGCGCGGAAAAGCCAAATTCGCCCCACTCGCCATCAACCACAGCATCAAAGCCGTTATCTGTGGGACGAAATTCTTTCAGCCACAGCTCGACTTCGGATTCGTGAAGGCTGTAGCGAATGCGATCACACTTACCTTCAAGCTTTTCATAGAGCTGACGGCCAAAGGGATCATCAAAATTGATCACCGAGAAGTGCACATCCTCACGCTCGAACAATCGTGCCTTGGTCGCACCGTAGGACTCCATTGAACCGTGATAGTCCAGATGGTCCCGCGTCAGATTGGTAAACACGGCACCGGTTATTGCCAGGCCGTCTACTCTGCCTTGATCCAGACCATGGGAAGACACTTCCATCGCTGCTGCGCGGCCGCCACTGGCAAGAATGCCCGACAAAGCACGATTAATCTGAACCGCGTCAGGCGTAGTATGGCTGGCCTTCTGCAAGGAACCGGGCATGCCGTAACCCAAAGTCCCCAGAACACCACAGGGCGTGTCTGCCGCGCCTAGTAACTGGGCGATGTAATGGCTCACCGAGGTTTTTCCGTTGGTACCGGTAACGCCGATCAACCGCAGCCTGCGCGAAGGGTGCTCGTAAAAGCGGGCTGCAATTTTCCCCAGTAGTTGTCGGAGTTCCGGAACAGGCACAATCAATGCACCCCGATATTCCTGGCACTCGCCGCTGCTCTCCGTTTCCAGAAGCACAACTGTGGCGCCTGCCGCTATTGCTTGATCCACATACTGGTCAGCCGGCGTCTTTGCGCCTGCCAAAGCAACAAATGCATCTCCGGAACGAACTTCACGGCTATCCGTTTGCAGCCCGTGGATGGTCACATCGAAAACAGAAGGCACGGGCGCAATACCCTGCAACAACGTACTGAGAGATGTTATGCACATAGGCCTACCCCCTCGCCCCGATGTTTACCGGCTGCCGACTTGTTGCGCCAACCTCCAGCTCAGGCTTTACGTTAAGCAGACGCAGCGCATCGCTCATCACCCGAGAAAACACTGGCGCGGCCACTTCGCCGCCGTAGTATTCACCTGACTGCGGCGCATCCACTGCTACAACTGTGACAATTCTTGGGTTGTCGATGGGGGCCATACCGGCAAAAATTGCCTTGTACTGGCTGTCTTCGTAGCCTTGGGCACCAACCAGATGAACCGTTCCTGTTTTGCCTCCGGCACTATAAAAGCCAGGCTGAGCACGTTTGCCAGAACCTCTGGAAACCACTTCTCCCAGCATTGCCCGAACATCACTTGTTACCCGCTCGGAAAGAACCCTTTCACCAACAGGCTTTTCGTTCAGCTTCATCAGGCTTAGGGGGTAACGCACACCGCCATTGGCGATAACCATATAGGCCTGAGCTAACTGAAGTGCATTCACGCTCATTCCGTAACCGTATGAGAGCGTTGCTTCCTCGGAGGGGCGCCACTTCGGTGGTGCTGGCAATACCCCTACAGCTTCTCCCGGAAATCCAATACCTGTTGGCTGACCAAACCCGAGGCGGGCGTAGAGGTTGCGAATCGTGTCACCACCCAATTCCGTAGCGATCTTGCTGATACCTACGTTGCTCGATTTCACGATGATGTCGGTAAGGCTAATAACGCCGTAATTCCGGTAATCGCGGATTGTGAACCTGCCAAAACGCCGATAACCGGGCGAGGTATCAATGGTCTCATTAGCGGTGTATTGCCCGGATTCAAGCGCCGCTGCCATAGAGATGGGCTTCATGGTTGAGCCAGGCTCAAACAAATCAGTAATGGCCTTATTACGGAGATTTTCCGATGCGAACTGGCTGCGATCGTTGGGGTTATAGGATCCCTGATTGACCATCGCGAGCACTTCACCCGTCTCGACATCCAGCATCACAAGAGTGCCGCCGCGGGCCTTATGTGAACTAACCACAGCTTTCAGCTCACGATAAGCCAGATACTGCAGGCGCAGATCTATGCTGAGTTCAAGATTGTGACCAGGAGCCGCATCACGGATGAGCGCCAGATCCTTGATGATCCGCCCGCGATTATCCTTTAGAACACGCTTGCGACCCGACTCACCAGATAGCCAATCGTTATAAGCCAGTTCCAGGCCTTCCTGGCCTCGCTCGTCGATATTGGTAAACCCGACAACATGCGATGTCACCTCGCCCGCAGGGTAATAACGACGGTATTCCTGCCGCGTGTAGATGCCAGGAATATCCAGCTCCATAGCCTTTGCGGCCAGCCCGGGCTGCACCTTTCTGCGCAGATAAATGAATTCGCGGCCAGCGTATGTTGCCAGCCGCTCCCGCAGCCTGGCTTCACTGATGTCCAGCACCCGAGCCAGATTGGTCAGGCGTGGCTCGGCGGGATCGGCCTCGGAAGGGTTGGCCCAGAGTGTCTGAACCGGGGTACTTACAGCCAGGGGCTCACCATAACGATCGGTCACTACGCCACGGTGGGCGTCAATGGTCTCTACGCGAATCGTGCGCACGTCACCCTGCTTGCGCAGAAAATCGTTATCCACAACATGCAGATCAACCAGACGCCATCCAAGGGCCAGCACAACAACCAGAAACACACCCAGCACAGAGCCAAAGCGCCAGGCTTTCAGGCCCGCCGCGACTCTCTGGCTCAATGTTCTTGCTGACTCCTGATTGGACAATCAGATCACCCTGAAGTTGTTATTGTTGTAAATTACCGGGATGCCAGCGGCGACATCAGGGGCACCAGAACAATATCCTGACGCCCAGGCACCACCATATTGAAACGTTCTGCCGCTAGCCGCTCGACGCGACCGTGGCCACCCATGGAGCTTTGCTCCAGAAGCAACTGACTCCATTCGGCCTGAAAACTGTCACGCTCTGCCTGCAGCTGAGACAGGGTATTGAACAGCGCGCGGTTCTCATGGGCACTCACAACAACACCTATGGACGAACCCACAAGCAGCACAGCCAAGCCCAGAGACACCAAAACATTTTTTTGGCGCGTGGCATCGAAAACCCGTCGGGAGATTCGCACAGCTGCCACGACACCCTCACGAACCTTTTCCTTGTTCAACTTTGCCGGCTTTACAGCCGTTTCTATGGCTATGGCGCCCATAATTACGCGCTCCCCTGCGACGTCTTTGTATTGTCGATACGCTCAAGAACCCTCATAACAGCACTACGGGCCCGAACATTCTCACTAACCTCACCGGCACCGGCCTTGCTCGCCTTGCCTATCAACCTGAAATCCGAAGTCTCCTGTGCCGCCGTTACCGGAATACCCTTGGGTAACCTGGGGCCGCGAGCGAGATCTCGCATAAAGCGCTTTACCAGCCGGTCTTCCAGCGAGTGAAAACTGATCACAACCAACCGTCCACCAGGCGCAAGCCTGTCGACCGCCGCCTGCAACCCGATTTCCAGATCTTCCAACTCGCGATTTATAAAGATTCGTATCGCCTGGAACGTCCGGGTTGCCGGGTGTTTATGCTTCTCTTTCCTGGGCACGGCTTCGCTGACCAATGCGGCCAACTGAAGTGTTGTTTCGATCGGTGCTTCTTTACGCCGCTCAACGACCTGCCGAGCAATGCGGCGGGAGAACTTCTCCTCGCCGTAGCGAAAAATCACATCTGCAATTTCCTGTTCTTCGGCATACATCAACCACTCTGCCGCACTTGGCGACTGCTGGGGGTTCATGCGCATATCAAGGGGACCATCACGCATAAAGCTGAAGCCTCTGGACGCATCATCCAGCTGCGGCGACGAGACACCAAGATCCATCAGCACGCCATCAACCTGCTCCCAACCTGCTTCAGACACAGCGCGGCCGAGCTCAGCAAAGGAGCCGTGAAAATACTTGAAACGGGAATCGGCTTCCGCAAGCTTTTCAGCTACGAGGATCGCCTCGGGGTCTTTGTCGATGCCCAGCAACTGGCCAGAGGTACCCAAACACCCCAAAACGAGCTGACTATGCCCACCGCGGCCGAATGTTGCGTCTACATAGCTACCATCGGGATCGCTGACCATATAGTCGACCGCCGAATCCAGGAGCACCGAGCGATGGGAAAATTCCGCTCCGGCCTCCGGCTTGCGATCAGAGGTCATAGGGAAAGCGCCTCCATCTCGGGCGGAATGTCTTCATCGCATGAAGTCTCGTCCAGCCATTCGAACCAACGCTCTTCACTCCATAACTCCAGCTTCTTGCCCTGCCCGACGAGCATCAGCTTTTTTTCCAGATTGGCGTGCCTGCGCAAGGTTGGTGGTACCAGAATGCGACCGGCCGAGTCCATTTCCATGGGCGCTGCATTACCTAAGACCAGGCGCTGCAGACGACGAACTGGCTTTTTCATGTTGGGAAGATCTTCGATCTTCACACGAAGAATCTCCCACTCAGGCTCCGGGTAAACCAGTACACAGCGCTCTTCATCAGCATTTGCAGTCAATACAATGCGGCCACCACAGGCTTGCGCGAGGGTCTCGCGCACCTTGGCGGGGATCGCCAAGCGACCCTTTGCATCCATATTGATGGCATGACTGCCGAGAAAATTGCTCATTTACACCGTCTCTGGAGACTCAAATTCCACAAATAACCACTAGAAACCACTTTTTCCCACTTGTGCACACTATAGAAACACGCAATTCACAATGCAAGCGCCGTCAACGACGCCACTCTTGGGAAAGTTCCTTTTATGACAACAGGTTACGGCGACTCGTGTGAGTCAGAGGTGACATTACGGAAAAGAAAAGAAGGAAAATCAAACACCTGCAAAAATGTCTGAAGAAGACAAGTGAGGTTTAAGATTTTTTAGCTATAAGAAATGTGCAGTGATAATAAACAGGCTTCATGAAGGGAAAAAAGGCGAGCTCGCCGATAAGCCGGGTTCTGTCTTGGACAGTCATTCATCTAGGGCCTGCGTCACCACAGGCCTCAAGCAACCTACCCGAGTCCAGCGCGGGCCACGCCATAGGACTCCTATTTGGTCTTGCTCCAGGTGGGGTTTACCATCGCCGTGGACTGTTGCCAGCCACGCGGTGCGCTCTTACCGCACCGTTTCACCCTTACCGGTGTCCGCGAACGAATCACGAACACTTAGGCGGTCTACTTTCTGTTGCACTTTCCGTCGGCTCACGCCGCCCAGGAGTTACCTGGCACCTTGCCCTGCGGAGCCCGGACTTTCCTCCCCCGGTAAAAACCGGCGGCGACTGTCTGGCGAGCTCGGGCGAGACAATACTATTGCACCACGCACCATGCAAGGAAAAGCGCAGAACAAAAGGTCAACCCTCCTTGAGCTCCAAGGCACGCTGATACAGTTCGTTCTTGCTCAGGCCACTCAAACCGGAGGCTATCTTTGCCACTTTTTTCAGCGGCAGCTCCGCCATCAGAAGGCCCAGCAAATGATCAACATCCAATTCACCGGCCATCAACCCGGCCTCGGCCTTTTCCGCTCCTCGCACCATCACAACGAACTCGCCACGACTGCCGTGGGGGTCATCCGTCAAGGTGGCGTGCACATCTGCTGCCGTACCAGAATAGAACGTTTCAAAGGCCTTGGTGATCTCGCGACCAAGCACAATCTCCCGCTGCGCCCCCATAACCTCCGCTATATCCGCGACCGTATTCAGTATCCTGTGAGGCGACTCGTAAAACACCAGCGTCGCAACCTCCTTGCGAAGCTCTTCCAGGGCTGTGCGCCGACCAGCACCCTTTGCGGGCAGAAAACCCACGAACAAAAACCGGTCGGTGGGCAGACCCGCAGCACTCAGGGCAGCTACCAGCGCGCAAGGCCCGGGTATCGGGCTAACCCGCAGCCCTTCCGCCCTGGCTTCCCGAACCAGCACATAACCCGGATCGGAGATTAACGGCGTGCCCGCGTCTGAGATCAAAGCAACATCAGCACCAGCCAACAGCTGCTCCAGTATATTCTGAACCCTGCCCCGCTCATTGTGATCATGTAATGCGATCAACGGCTTGCTGATACCAATATGTTGTAACAACCGCCCACTGTGGCGAGTATCCTCTGCCGCAATGACGGCCACGCTCGAAAGCACCTTAACCGCGCGCGGTGATAGATCATCCATATTGCCAATAGGGGTCGCAACGATATAGAGCGTTCCCCGATTATCACCTGGCCTTATTACCTGCACGGCAGGCTGATCCGATTCAGATTTCAAAATGTGTGCCTCGCATGGAGAGACGGCGCCACCATGACACCTGCGTCATGTGAATTGGCCCGGGAGCTGTTAAACTTGCCACCATCAGATCGACGCCACAAGCCAAAACTCCGGAATCTATAGAGCTTGCCATGACAAAGAATCCTGCTAATCATCGTGCCCTGGCCGGTATTTTCATGCTCACCCTGCTGTTTGCAGGGTGCGCCAGTATCGACCTGGACTCGCACATTGCCCAGTCTCCTTCCCAGGCACTTGAGCTTGCGGCAAAAGAAAGCAACCCTGAAGTTGCGCAGCGATACATTCTAAAGGTCGCCAGCCAGTTCCAGGATCGGGATGACCACCGCGCCGCCCGCACATTACTGCAGAGCACTCAACTGGCGCAACCCGCACCTGCCCTCCATGCACAAAAGCAACTACTCTCCATGGCCAGCGCAGTGGCGCTCGAAGATCGCGAGTGGGCAGGTAGCATTGTCACCAAAATTTCTCCAGACAACTTCAAAGGCTACAACTCGGAACTCGTTAGCCGGGCTGCCAACCTTCAGGCCGAAACCTATGCCCTCGTAGATGACCGTCTCTCCGCCGCCATGACACTAGTGCTGCTCTCCCAATCTGACGGCAATGTAAATCCGCAGCAGATACATGACCAGATCTGGGCATTCCTGAAAGCGGTTCCAGATCAAAAACTCGCAGCCGCAAAAGAGCGGAGCATCGGTTTTGAAACTGAGGGATGGCTCGAACTCGCAGTCAGCATTCGTACACCCGGACTCAGCATCGACGATCAAGGCCGAATTATCAGGCGCTGGCAAAATAGCCGGCCCGGGCACCCTGCTGCGCAGATACTGCCGTCAGAACTTCAACTCATCGCCAACCTGGCGGAAAGCCGGCCAGAAAAAATCGCGCTCGCCCTGCCACTTAATGGCCCTTTGGCCAGTGCTGGCAAAGCCATTCGAGATGGGTTCCTGGCGGCTTACTATCAGGATAAATCAGCAGATCGAAGCAAAACCGACATTCGCGTCATTGATACATCCGGCAAACCGTTTGAAAAACTCTACAAAGAACTTGCTGCTGAAGACATTGACCTGATTATCGGCCCCCTTGAGAAGGAAGCCCTGGCAAGCCTTACAAATATGAAAACCCTGCCCGTGCCAGCGCTGGGACTTAACTACCTGCCTGATGGCACAACGCTGCCCGATG
>Ga0209075_1000195_pt1 | contig 56152 bp, 81 predicted proteins | sample Stecom2011_FD_187523 | JGI IMG/M metagenome (GOLD analysis project Ga0209075, IMG submission 187523) | Agricultural soil microbial communities from Utah to study Nitrogen management - Steer compost 2011 (SPAdes) (version 2) | ecosystem: Environmental > Terrestrial > Soil > Agricultural land...
TCCTTCTCCGCCACGCGCGCCTCCAGGTACTCCTGGAGTTCCATGCGGGTACCGGTGTACAGGTCGTCCCGCCCCTTCAGGTCCTCGAAGGGAGACGGGCACGAGCACCCGGCGTCGCTGGCCCAGAACAGGACGTTGGAGTTCTCCGCGTCCCGCCACACGGCGGTCAGGTTGAACTGGAAGGACTCCTCGTCCCACTCGATCTCACCGATGAACTCCAGTCCGAAGTTCCCCGGCCTGTTGTAGGGGTTGTCGTCCCAGCTCATAGCACTCCTCACTTCTCGACTGCACTGTCTGTAATGTCCGCCATGATAGCGGGGAAGGGGCGCGGATGTTGACAGATATCCGCGCCCCAACCTCACACCATGGTCACGACTTCGGGACCTTGGCCCGGGTGTTCTCGCTGGCCCACTGGTCCAGCGCCGGAAGCTGGCCGATGCTCCAGCCGTAGTTGGCGTACCCGTTGTCCTGACGAATCGTCACAGCGGGCTCGGGCATGGGGTTGGCCGCTCCCTTGCCCGGCCCGTACCGCTTGATCCACGAGTGCACAGCCTGGCGTGTGCGTCCGTACCTCTTGGCCAGAGCACCGATGCCCAGGTACTCCTCGCCGTCCTTGACGACGAGTTCTGCCGCCTCCTCCATGTCCTGCTCCTGTCTCTCGCTCACGCCACCACGTCCTTCTGCTGGTGCTTGTTCAGGAGGTGCCTCACGTAGAGCAGGCAGGCCAGGTTGACGGCTGCTGCCGCGCCGTTGCGCAGCATGTCTCCCGTGTCCTCGCCCGCCGACATGATGGCCAGCCCGGCGTTCAGGCTGCCGAAGCCCATGTTCATGAGCACGGTGAACACGAGCACGGGGTTGTACGGGGTCCTCACTGCCCGTCCTCCTGCTTCTGCCCCGAGGCGGAGCCGACGAACTTCGGCGTCTTCAGTGCCGACAGCGCCCGCATCTGCGCGCGGTTGTACTGCGTGATCAGCCCGGCGTTGACCACCTCCAGCACACGCAGCGCTTCCCGCGCCGTGTGGCCCAGGAACCCGTTACCTCCGGGCACCAGCCCCGTGTCTCCGTAACCACCGATCCCGTCCGTGGCGGTGTGCAGGCGGTAGGGGATGCCGTTCATCCGCTCGGCCTCGATCAACACCAGGACCTGATCATCTCGGAGCAGTCCCACCTTGCGCATGTTCTTGCTGACGTTCTCCGACATCTGACGAACGTGCTTCACAGTAACCCGACTCATGTTACATCTCCTCACTCTTCCTCGGGCTGAACACCCGATCGGACTTCTCGCTGAGCACAGCCCTCCTCAGATGCTGATGAACAGCCAGATGATGCCGATGGTCAGCAGAGCACCGGCGGCCACGCCCACGGCGACACCCGCAGCCGTGGCCAAGAACTGCATGAGCAGGCTACCGCCTGCTCTCCTGCGCCTCACCATCCCTGCCGCCCGATGGTGCCCTCGTGGCTCAGCTCGGACCGCTCGGTCTCCACCCAGAAGAAGGACTGTCCCTTCAGGGCGTAGGAGGCCGTGTGCTGGTGCTGCGTGGTCGTCAGGCTGTGGCGGAAGGGCGGCATGTGCACACCACCCGAGCCGTCCACCCAGGCGATCACGGTGTTGTACGACTCCACGATGTAGGCCACGTGCAGGCGCTCCATCTGGTCCGACATCGTGTGGAAGTACTCGGCGGGCAGCGCACCCTCACGACCTTCGGCCGTTCCGTAGTACCCAACCACCTCCAGCGGGCGGTATCCCCTCATGCTGTGCTTGATGTCCAGGTAGTCCCGGACGTACTTGCTAGCCCGGACGCCGAAGTCCAGCCGGTCCTCGATGGCGCGGCCCGCGTCCTTCATACGGATGTTCTGGAGCTGCATGGTTACTTCTCCTCGTAGTTCGCGGGTAGTTCGTAAGCCGCAGCCAGTTTTTGGATGTCCTTGAGGGGGATACCGATCATGTCTCCGCCTCGATCCGCCAGCCACCCCTTGTCCACCCAGGCGAAGCCGTTACTGTCAACGGCCCACATGTGGCCATTGACTTTGAGCCATTCCCATGTCACAGGCTGTCTCTTCACTTCTCCTCCCGCAGGTCCTTGACCTGCACGCTCTCGTAGTCCGAGTGGACGTCTTCGAACCCGTTCCGGCACGCCTTGGACAGGTGCTGTGCACAGGTGTACGTGCCCTTGAGTTCCTTGTCCCGGTTCACCCAGCGCACCCAGAACGTAGCCACGGCACTGCACGTGAACTCTGGGTAGTTGGACTGCTTCTGTCTGCAACGCATCGCTACCTCTTCACCGCTGGCTGATCCCAGCAGGCAGGCCACAGCCCGAAGGCTGCGGCCCACCCTCCCGGATCAGGTGTCGTCGTCCTGCGAGCACCAGCCCTGTGCCTGCTGGCGCTCCTCCTCGCTCGCCTCACTCACCCACTCGGGGCGCTCGTCTTCAGGTCCGAGCACTGGCGGTCACCTCCTTCCAGGTCTTGTGACGGCTCTCGGCCATCGCGATGAACTCGGCGGCCTCGGCTTGGCGGCCGAAGTCGTAGGCGTCCATCAGGATGGACACGGTCAGGCGGATGACGTCCCGGTCCTCGGGGTCCGCCTTGCCGTCGAACTCGTCCCGGATGATCTCCAGCAGCTCCCGAGCCAGGGGCTTCAGCTCCTCACGCCTGCTCACTTGAGCCCCCAGTCCCGCTTGTCCTCGGTGGCCCAGGCGAACAGCGTCGCCAAGTTCACCGCGATCACGGGGAACTCGTTGATGTACAGCACGATGTGCTGCTCGTTGGCGAGCGACTGGTAGGCGTCGACCGACCTTCCCCAGAACCCGGCGTTGTCGAAGCTGCGGCCGAAGTGCAGGGCCGTCAGGTCCTGCTCGTCCGGCTCGTGCCAGTCCAGACGGGTGCCCACCTCGTTGGCGAAGTAGGCCAGCTCCTCGCGCTCGTCAACGCGGATGGGGTCCTCGAACCGGTACGACATGGGCTTGGCCACGCGGTCTCGGATGGCCTTCTGCTTGGCGGTACGCGGCTTGTTGTGGTCCTCGGTCACTTCTCTTCACTCCCTGTCCAGCCGCCCGGCCTGTCGCCGGGCGGCGCTCTCACTCAGCGGGGGTTGTTCAAGCTCGCGCTCTTGATGTTGGCTGCCGCCTTCTTGGCCGCCTTCAGTGCTCCGTTGCGACTGGTGTAGGACTGGAAGCCGTCCAGCGTGGTGATGTCGCCGTCGTCCCAGGCCCGGCGGATGGTGTACCGGCGGACGTCACCCTCGCGCCGCTCGCTGGTCACGAAGAGCGCGCCGTCCTCCAGCGGGAAGACGTCCTGCATGACCCGGCTCTTGAAGAACCGCATCGTGTCCGGGCTGAAGTAGTGCTGGCCGATCTTGGCGTTGGCGTCCTTGATGGCCTGGATGCTGAAGAGTGCCACGGTCTTACCCTCTCACTCGGAAGTAATGTCAGTCATGTTAGTGCTCGAAGTGAGCAGACGGTACACGGACGGGGTCAGGGTCCGTGTGCCATCCTCCTACTTCGCGCCCGGCTGGCTCAGCCGAGGTTGCGAACCTCGGGCTCCAGGTTCTCCACCTCGTCCGCCTCGTAGACGGACAGAGCCTCGTTGTAGCAAAGGTTCTTCGCTACGGTGTGCTCACCGGTCACGGTGTCCAGGTACGCCCCCGTGCCAGGCAGGATCTCCCCGACCTTGATGCCGGTCCGCGCCGTCAGCTCAGCCAGGTCCCGCAGGAACTCGGCCAGGTTGTCCCGCACCTCGGGCCGAAGGTTGTCGTGCTCACCCATGCTCTCACTCCTCAATTGATGGTGTACTTCTTGGCTACTCACTTGCGCACGCTCCAGCCCAGCGCCAGCAACAGCAGTCCCATTGCCAACACCGTGAACAGCAGCACCGGCCACGGCACCGTGATGATCAGGACCACCAGCAGAGCCACGACGCACACCCAGAAGATCAGCAGCATGTTGCCCTCGGTGTGTGCTCCGTGCCTGCCCACGTGCTTCTGGAGGATGCGCAGCAGCTCGTGCCACCCCACACCCAGGATGTGGAGAACGCTCCGCATCGTCAGCCCTCCTTTCCGTAGCGCTGCCAGACCATGCCCACGTCCTCGACACGCTCGGGGGCCTTGTGCCAGTACATGTCGTAACCCATGCGTCACCTCTCGTCAAGCTGGCCGGTGTGCCAGCAGACAGCGCACACCCCAGCCCGAGCCGGGCGTGTGCGCCATCCCCCGTCACCGGATCACTCGTCCTCGTCCTCCTCGAAGGGTCCCAGCCTCTCGTACTCCTCGCGGACGGCCGCCTCGGCGTCCTCCTCGTCGTCGTACGTGCCGAGCTGGTACTCCTTCAGCTCCTCGCGGTCACGGAAGGCGTAGGCGTACCAGAAGTCCCCGCAGTGGTCGCACTCCCCCTCTTCGATGTAGCCGATGACGATCTCGTCGTCACCGTCCGGAACCGTGATGTCGTTGGTGTCACCCGTTGCGCACATGCTCAGCTCTTCTCCTCACTCAGCGGGACGGCCACCCACACACCGTCGTACTCGTCCCGCACCTTGAACCGCTCCCCGTCCACCAGGCGCATCCGCTGAACGAAGCGGAACGCCTGGTCACGGGTCAGGTCGTACAGCACACGCATGTCCGCGATGCCGCAGTTCAGGCCCAGCCACTCCGAGTTGTGGTTCTGTACCCACACTCCGTAGCGGCGCTCCTTCTCCGACACGTCAGTCCTCCATGTAGTAGGTCGTGTACCAGTGCTCCGGGATAAAGCTCCAGCCGTTCTCATGCTCGCAGTAGAGCACGGTCAGGCCAGCGTCACGGCCAAGCTCGGTAGGAAGCTCCAGCCCACAGCCAGAGTCGGTTTCACCCGCGAACTTGAGTCCCGCATAGGTGTACTCCGATGCGTAGGCCGTCCATTCACCGAAGGCAACGAGTGCTCCGGTGATGCCGAAGGCCGACAGCACACCCACACCCGCACCGATCAGCAGCCCCTTGACCTTGTTCATGTCACTCTCCGTCCTTGAATGCCTGCGGGTAGTTGTAACGCATGACGTCGTGGATCTCCTCGTCCTCCCACGGGTCCATGACCTCGGCCAGGATGGCGCCCACCTCAACCCAGACGACGAACTTCTCGTCAATGTCGGGGAACTCCACGGTCGCACGGCGCTTGACCGTGATGTCCACGACCACTCCGCCCTGCTCCGGAGCGTAGTCGTCCGCGTGCTTCCAAGTGATCTGGTGATCCTCCTTCAGCTTGGGCTTCTCCCCCTCCAGCAGGGGCAGACGTCCGTTCGAGTCCAGCCGAGCGATGACGGCCAGCTTGTCCGCCACGTCCTGCTCACTCAGCCCGGGAAGGACGTCATCGGTCACAACGGTGCTGTAGCACAGCTCCCAGCCTCCGCCACGGTTGAACTTCAGGACAGCCAGCTCCCACAGATCTCCGCTGGGGATCACCGACGCACCGAAGTTGTTGGGGAAGCGGAACCGGTAGGCGTATCCGCTCCCGGTCCAGTGCGCCTCCTTGGTAATCGGCGCGAAGTCCGTGGGGAACGGACTCGACAGCGCGTGCAGGTTCTCACCCATGGTGTATCTCTCCTCACTCACTGGCAGGGTGCCAGTATCGGGCGCACGGGCCGGAGCCCGTGCACCCTCCTACCGTCTCCCTGCTACTCGTTGACCACGTACGTGTCCTTGAGCTTCATACGCTTGACCCACTCCCGACGATTGGCGAACCACTCGTAGTAGTAGCCGTCCGTCCAGCGGATGACGAGTCCATCCCCGTTCGAGGGGTCGAAGTCGTACATCTCCTGGCACGCCTCGTCCGCCTCCTCCCGCCGGATGCGGAAGTCCTCCCCGCAGGAGGGGCACAGCGGGTTGGGGTGCCTCTCGACTCCGTCAGCTTCTACGTCGAACCAGTCCCCGCAGTCGTTGCACTCCGAGTAGTCGTCCGACTCCTCCAAGTACTCCTGCGGGTCCTTGTTCCACCCGCACTCCGGGCACGTGCTGTCCAGCTCGCCCCGGAACTCCTGCTCCAGTACGTCAGCGTCGATGGACGAGTCCAGACGCGGAAGGGACTGGTGGAAGACCGCACGCCACATGTCGTCCATGATCTCGGACTCCGCCTCTTCGTTGAGGATGGGGTAGTCCGACAGCGCGCGCTCGATCGAGAGCACTTCCTTCTGAATGGCCACGGCTCCCAGGTCGTAGAGGTACACGTCTTCCGTGCCCTCGAACCAGCGTTCGCGGTCCTCACCTTCCTCCGCGCGGTAGTCGCGAAGGTCCGCCTCCTTCAAGGCAGCCTCAATGGCCTGGCCGTTGGACGCGAGGATGGCCACCTCACACATGTGACCGTTGCCGACCGTGTGACGTCCGTAGTCGTCCGACGTCACGCCAGCGTGGAAGAGGGAACCGTCCGCGTTGGTGACGACACCGATCCCGGTCCAGCCCTCCTCCTGCACGTGGTCGTACATCTCCTCGACCATGTTCCGGAAGTGCCAGTTGTCCATCACGAGCCGGTACAGCTCGTTCTGAAGCAGAACGGTGTCCCCGTCCGCGAACTGGTACTCCGTCACGTCCACCTCTCCGATGGCAGCGGCTTCACCGTGCTTGTCGAACCGGATTTCGTGCATGATGCGCTCCACTTCTCTCACTGCTGACACACTGTGGTGTGCGCCAACACCGCCGGTCCCCCGCAGGGGACCGACAGAATCGGTTACACATCCTCCAGCACCAGTCCGCTCCGCCGCAGACTGGCCTTCAGGTTCTTCAGGGTCCGCACATCCGAGAACGTCACCCCGCAGAACACGGGCGGTTTCGACTTGTCAGGCGGAAGGAACTTGACGTGACTCCTGCCGGTCTCCGTGACTTTCCACCCCTGAAGGCGGGCAGCACGCATGATCGGTCGGAGTTCCTTGTTAGACGATTGGTACGTCTTACCCACCCGTCACCACTTCCCTAAGAAAGTAGGTGCTCCTGGTCTGCCGGTTCGGTCCACACGAACACGGCGCGGTAGAGAACTCGAAGTACTCCACCACCGCGCTCTGTCCGTCTTCAGCCACCGACACCACACGCCCGGCCACGTACTCCAGGTGCGTCCAGGTACGGCAGGATTCCCCGTTGGGCATGTGGAAGACGGGCTTCACCAGCACGTTCTGTCCAGCCTTCAGGGTCCTGTGCTTGGGCATAGGTCTCTCCACTCACTCACTGACTGCGGTGTGCAGCCATGGCAGGGCACACCCCCGGTGTGGGGGTGTGCTCCACCACGTGCGCACATCACACGATGGGACGGTACTCCCAGTCCTTACGGGAAATTTCACTCAGGTACACAGTCCGGACACGTCCACTGACGTCCTTGGCGCGAAGCCAGTTCGCCATACGGATACGGGCGTTGCGCACGAACTCCAGGGTCTCCCCGTTCTTGAGAACGACGACCCGGACGCGCTTGACACGCACCTTCACCTCAAGGTCACCGAACACGACCATGGAAAACTGCTGGTTGTTGTCAGCCCACTTCTTGCCGTGTCCGAAGCCCTTGATCTCGACCTTGGCCGGAACGAGCTTGCCGTCCCGGGTCTCGACCTTGACAGTCCCGTCCGCCTCACGAACGGGCTCGACGCTGGTCACCTTCAGGAAGTCCGGGAGCTTCGCACCCGCCTTGAAGCGGGCAATGTTCCCGGGGCGCACCTGGTAGGCCAGAACTTCAGCAGTCTTAGGGGCAGCCATGGCATATCTCCACTTCTCACGAGGTTCTGAAAGATGGCTCATTCAGGCCGTGGTCTCTCACACCACAACGACGCGCACACCGCGCGTTTCGCCTTGTTACTGGAACGAAGCGGTCAGGTTCTCGGTACGGATGACCGAGAACTGTCGCGTTCCGTTCTCGTGTTCTCCCCACCAGTAGGCCAGCTTGCGCACGACCTTGACCGGCTTGCCCCAACGGCGCACCTGCGCTTCGGCTCCACCGAAGCTGTGCGCGGTGGTGCACGGGCGGTCCTCCCAAGACAGCGTGTAACTGACCTTGAGTTCACCGGTCGTGGGGACCATGACGTACTGCTGCACGGTCACCGGAGTGTTCAGCATCTCCGTCTGAACACGGTCACCATGCCGCTGCGTACGGATGCGCACGGTCTGACCAGTGGCGGACTCGATACGGCTGGCCAGGGTTCGGGCGGCATCTCGCGCCGCTCCACCCATCCGCGAACCGATCGACCGATTGTCCAGGTCGGCACTGTGCCCGACGTACACCGTCGTGATGTCGGTGCTGGTCGGGATGATGTCAACCCACTTGATTCCGGACATGTCACGCTCCACTTCTCACTACGCACACACCGTGTGTGCGTACGGCTTGCGCCGTGGGAGGGCAGGGATTGCAAGAGGGAACCCGGTTGGTTCGGCCCTGCCCTCTCACGACGGGAGAGTGTCACACCAGCACACACGCACTCAGTCCGAAGACCAGACTGTGTGTGCGCTGCACTCTCCGCGCCGTTCGCCCTACCGTGGAGTAGTAGGACTTCCGTCCCGCCCGGTAGCGCGCTGTGCATTCCGCTGTGCGGATCACCCAACGCGCTACCCGTTCACCTGTGAAGGTGTGGCGGTAACAGCATTGACATTACGATATGTAGGCGAGTCGCTAACTCACGTGCGTTCAGTTCCGGAGTCGGATCGGGCCGAAGCCCTCCCCGCAATCCTCCCCACAATCGGAGCTAAACCCGACTGCGAAGCCTACAATTCGGTGTCTTTTGGGAATCCAGAGGTTACCTAAACCCCCGCCATTCACCTTAGTCCGAAACTGCGCACGATATCCAGGAATCAAAGTGGCCCACCATCCGGCCGCTAGCCCACAAGGGGAGTGAGTGCCCAAATACTCGCACAATGCGTCTGATATGACGTCCAAGACTTCTGGCTGTGATACTAGGCCCCGAACTAGCCGTTATTCACGGGATCAGGGATTCTTTGGGTTGGCACATTCCACTCGGCTCGTGTGTCCAGTGGCGGGTAACCGCCCGATATTACCGCCCGGGAAACCCCGAACGTTTCGTTTTACTGGTCTTTACTGCCTTTGGGACAGTCCCGAAGAATACTTCGCTAGCGCCAATGCGCTTGTGCTTTCAATTAGCACTCACTATGGATTTTTCCCAACTGCCGAACCGTCATGTTCACTGGGAACCGGTCCGCTTGTTCAGTTGGTGTTGCGTGTCCCACGTTATCGGCTAGTGCCGTATCTGTCAACCCCTAGTTTCTAGCGGATTGTGTGCTGCCCTCTTGCGAAGCAAGAAGTAAGTGGACAGAGTCCACCCGTGTCCGGTCGCCCAATGGACCGTAATCCACTAAGCCGGATACCCGTCATAGCCTAGGTGCGCCATTACCACACCTACTAGCTGATAGGCCGCGTGCCGACACTTTCCACGTCGTACACACGTGTTACTCACCCAACGCCGCCAATCCACCCCTAAAGGCTTCCCGACGACTCGCACTTGCGAGACACGCTATTCAGGAGTCAAACACCGGGGCCGGAGCCCCGCCGTCGCCCGTTGGCGACTGATCAACAACCTAGTGCCTAGTGCCGTATGTGTCAACCCCGTTGTTTGTACCGACTTGTGTAGCAACCCCGGACCGAACCGGTCGCCCGGTTTCACTTACCCATACGGGAGAGTGACCTAGGCCAGTAGCTACGCGATACGAACGGGAAGACACGGCAGGAACCGAGTCATGACCGGCCGCTGTAGGCCAGACATCCGAACGCGCTTGTCTCGCGTTGTAGGACACGCTGTGGAGTTTTCAAGCGGTAGGACTTGCGTCCCGTGGCCCCCCGCTGGGAGCCCCGCCGTTCGGCTGACTGCTCCGAACTGGTCACCAACTTAGGTCCTAGTGCCGTATCCGTCAACTCAACTGTGTACCGACTTTTGTTTGCCCTGGCCAAGTGCGGTAAATCGAACACTGTTCGATCGGCCGGTAAGGGGTTGGGAGGGTCCGAGGTGGAGACCTCAGCCCGCGCGTATCGCGTGCGTGTGCGCACAGAGGTTCTAGAACGCGCGTAGACGCCTCGGGAGGGGCGAACCGGGGAACGAGTCGGAGAAGACAACACAGCGGCGAGGAAGGCCAAGAGCCCGCGCGCGCGCAGGGTACGCGCACACGCGCGCGGAATCGGTGCGCTCTGGGTTGTGCGAACTGGTGTTCGTTGGCGGTAATCGGACAAGAGAAGTCGGGGACGAGTGACGCATACGCACAGTGAGGGTCGCGGGGAGGGGGCGGGAAGTGGTGTTTGTGCAGGTGGGAGGGGGTGCGTAAGGGGGTGCGCAACCATACCGGCCACAAGTGGAAAGGTGGGATGTATTGGTGTTTGCGCAGGTCAGAAGGGGTGAGTGGCCAGGATGGTTGTATTTTCGCTTGGTGGGTGGGTGTGAGTGATGGTGTGTGTGGAGAAACAGTAACGACAGAAACATTTGACAGAAGTAAAGTTTACCGGGGCAAAGGTATATAGGCTGCCCCCTCGAAATCTCGCACTTTTACAACCAACCATGCCACACGCTCGCATTGGTGCAGGTGAAAGCATGTGGCCAGAATGGTTGCAACAACCAACCATGCCACAACCGGTGTGGCAGGTTTGGTTGCACCGGCGCGTTTGCGCAGGTCAGACTAGGTGGCAGGGTTGGTTGTATTTAGGTGACCCTTACTGGCAGGAATGGTTGCATGTGGCAGGCGTGGTTGTGGCCCATGCGTGAAAAGGCACGGCTGTATTAAGAATGGTCACCGGCAGGTCTCTGCCTACTCCTATTCCGTGACCTAGCATTCTGATACAAGCCTGATGCCAGGCCGTGACCTTACACTGTATGTGGCAGGAATCGTTGCATATTTTGGTGACTCTGAGTAATGGTTGACAGAATGGCGCAACCATGCCTGCCACAGCTAGGGGGTAGAGGGTGGCAGGAATGGTTGTTTGTGCAGGTCAGACCATATGTATGGTAGATAACGAGTGAGAATGAAGTGAGAGTGTGGCGAGAGTGTGGCGCGTGGCGGTGTGCATGTGGCGGTGGCGAGGCTGAGAGCAGGGCGAATAAACCATTGAAGACAGGGGGTGACTAAACCAATACTGGCAGTAGGCCCTATAAAGTAGGGGAGGTGACCGCCCCACGACCTCGCTCGACCCCACACGTCTGGCCCCATACGTCAAAAAATCTCGCGCCTCGCGCGCACGTGTGGTAATGTCAGTGCCATGACAGACCCGATCCCTTCACCGATGAGCCGCCTGCGGGCCTACCGCAGAGCCCTCGGGATCTCCCAGCGCACGCTCGCGGAGCGCTCGGGGTACGCACGGGAGGAGGTCTGCCAGTGGGAGCTGGGCCGCAGGAGCATCAAGCTCCACCAGTTCGAGGACCTGCTCGGTGCACTGGGTGTGCGCATGGAGCTGGTCCCGCCCACGAGCAGTACCGATGAGGAGTGAGCATGACCGAACAGACCCACCGCAACGCGGCCGAGGTCTTCCCCGTGCTGCGCTACTTCAGCTACGCGCACCTGCCCAGGCACCTGCGCTCTGTGAGCCAGCCGTTCTTCACGCTGGCGCACGTGATCGCCAACCAGTACGCGGACGGTGCGGACGAGCGTGAGCTGGCCAAGGCCCTGGACCGCCTGCTGGAGGCCAAGGACGCGGCCGTCCGAGCGGCGGTGAAGCCGTGAGTAAGGTGCGCTACGCCCGCATCTGGGCCGGCAGCCTGAAGGTCGGAGACGTCTTCGAGCGCACCAGCGAGGGCGACTACACCGGCCGCAAGACGACGGCCTGGTACGAGGTCACCGACATCCGCGAGCTGGCCAAGCCGCTGCACGAGGACTCCCGGTACGAGGTCCTGGCCACGCGCTCGGGCGGGGAGCACGGAGCCTTCATCGGCTACATCCGCGAGGTCTTCGCGGCCGACGACGTTCTGACCATCGACAGGGGGAAGTGACATGGTCTTCCGCAACGGCACGCAGTGGGGCGACGACGTCCCCAACCTGGGACCGGACAACGACGACACTGCCCGGGGCCAGGCAGCGGCCCCCGACAGCTTCCGCCTGGTGGGCACCACCTGCGCCCACCGGGGTTGCTTCGAGGACGACGGGGTGCACAGCCAGGACTGCCCCCGCAACAACTGACCGGCGACAACAGTCGCCGCACGACAAGAGTGAGAGGACGGCCATGGCCGACGACAAGCAGGACCCGGACACCACGCACATCCTGGACCCGTCCAAGGACGAGCACACCGACGCCAGCGGTAAGCCCTCGATCAAGCTGACCGGCACGGTCTGCTCGCGCTGCGGCGGCAGCAACGGCAAGCACTACAACATCTGCCCCAAGACGAACTGATGAACATCATCGCGGAGTTCGACCGGCTGCTCTCCTTCCGTGAGGGGGAGCAGTCGGCCGAGTACGCCGAAGGCCGTGACCAGGGTCTGGCCACCGGCCGCAAGCTGGCGCTGGCCTACGTCAAGCAGCGCCAGGCCATGGACATCGAGTGCTCCAAGCTGATCCACCAGTTGCTGGAGGAGAACGCGGCCCTGCTCAAGCAGCAGGACGAGGCTCGGCACGACCTGGCCCGAGCTGTGGGGCTGATCGTTCCTGGGCACCACACCTTCGAGGAGTTGCTGGCCCAGCTCAGCAAGCAGCGGGACGAGGCTCGCCGTGAGCTGGAGCAGCACGAGTGCGAGGACCGCCGCTGGGGCTACATCGACGACGACTGCGGCGAGTGCGACAACACGGCGGCCACGGTGAAGCGGGCCATCGAAATCCTGGAGGAGTTGACGTAGTGGGCAAGAAGGAAGTCGAGGACGCTATCCGCAAGGCGCTCTCCGATGAGGCCGACCGCACCGACAACGCGGACAGCAGCAACTACACCGACGACGAGGCCCTGGCCGAGATCCTGCGCCGGGCCAACGGGGGCAAGTGATGACGAACACCTACCGCCTGCGCCTGAACGGCTGCGGCGAGCAGCGCACCAAGGAGATCGACCTGGAGCTGTCGGCCGCCGACGCCCGTCGTCTGGCCGAGTGGGACCTGGGCTACCTGGACTGCTGCGGCGGTCCGACGCTCTACATCGAACCGGTCAAGACCGGGGCCACCTACGGCACCGGCATCCTGCGCGAGGACAACGATGGCTGACAAGGACTCCCGTTACCGGTTCCTGCGCCTGTACGTGATGCAGGACCTGGGCCTGGAGTACCTGGACGGCTGGCAGCGCGAGGCCGTTCTGGCGGCGGCGCTGGAGGGCTCTGTGCCCTTCCGGGCCGCCGTCCCGTACGAGGTGCAGGAGCGCTTCTTCACCTCGCTCAAGGAGGGCCTGGGCTCGCTGAGCCGGGCCTACGACCAAGGGGAGTAACGGTGTCCGAGAGTTTGGTACTGCTGGGTGTGCTCGCCTTCTGTGTGTGGTTCACCGTGAAGGTCAGCCGCTTCGTGTGGCGTGCGACCGACCCCAAGGTCCTGGCCGAGCTGCGCACCCGATCGGCCATGGCCCGCATGGAGCGCGAGCGTGAGGCGCAGCGCAGGCTGGAGGGGAAGTGACCACACCTCAGCGCAGGGCTGTTCGACTGGACAGCGACCTGCTGTACCGCACGGTCAAGTCGGTGGCCGCCTTCCGGGGAGTGACCCTGGCGCAGGCGGCCACCGAGGCCGGGGTACCAGTGAGCACGATTAAGAAGATGTCCGGCCGCAGGGACAAGAGCTACAACCCCTCGGCCGACAACCTGCTGCGGTTGCTGGTGTGGATGAACGAGACCGATGCCACGGAGTACGCTGTGGACGACGAGGGAGGGGAGGACGATGCCTGACGAGGAGTACAAGCCCACGCACACGCTCGTGGACCTGCTTGTGGGCTTGCGCGCCCGTGGCCTGACCTGGGCTCAGATCGAGACTGAGACCGAGATCGACGCCGAGCGCGCGGCCACGCTGGTGCAGGAGTACCTGACCAGCAACTACGGCGCGAGCACGGTGGCCGAGCAGCGGATGCTCCAGCTTCGCAGGCTGGAGCAGATCGCCAACGCGCTGTGGGACCAGGTCATGGCCGGTGACCGGATCACCGAGGGCAAGCAGACCAAGAACCTGCTGGACACCCTGAACATGATCACCGAGCTGCTGGACCTGAAGAAGGACCGGGTGCGGGATGAGCTGGTGCAGCTCACGCGGGCGCAGACGGACCTGGTGCGCACGGTCCTGGTGCAGGCGCGCATGGACATCCTCCAACAGTTGCTGGACATGGTGCACACGCTGCCCCTGTCGGGGACTCCGGAGGAGATGAGGTCGGCGTTCCGTGTCCGTCTGGAGTCGGGCTTCTCGCAGATCTACGCCGAGGCCAGTGCCAGGGCACTGGAGGGTGACCAGTCCAAGGTGGTGCGCATCGACCCCAACCAAGTCGGCCACTCTGCGGAGCGGGTCGTGGACTGATACGATCACACAGAGCGCACGTACCGCGCGGTTGGCCATCACTGTCGAGATGAGGCCGAGGGCGTCCCCCCTTCCGCTGCGTGGTACGTGCGCTCTTTCGCGTCTGGAGGGAAGTCATGACCGAGAGTCTGCGTACCGACTACGGCCCCGTACACGAGCCCACCCCGCAGGAGAAGTACGAGTGCGGCATCCGGATGGCCGAATCCGCCATCCGTGTGGAGCGCTGGCGCAAGAAGGGGAAGGAGCGACGGGACCATGATCTTGTAACAGTGCTACTATCACTAGGTGTGATAGAGGACGAAGCACCAGAACACGCCGAGCGACGCAAGCGCTCGGACGTGATGGCGTCCATAGCCCAGGAGGAGAACCAGTGGCCGAAGTGAAGCAGGGCCTGATCGAGCGCGCTGCCGAGCAGGCGTACGACGTCGCGTTGGAGGTCTACACCAAGCACCAGGGTGGGGTGCTCCGCCGCCCGCGCCCGGCCTTCCTCAGCAAGGAGATGACCAACGCCATCGTGGCCAAGGTCGTGCCGCTGATCGAGGACGAGCTGAACAGCCAGCAGGACAAGAGCAGGGAGGTCTTCCTGGCCGACGCGGTGCACCAGGCCGAGGTCAACCGGGGCAAGGACGAGGGCTACGCCGCCGGGCTGCACCACGCCTGGCACATCGTGGAGACCCTGGAGGGTCGGCCGGGCAAGAAGATGATCGCGGAGCTGCTGCGCAAGGAGCTGCGCAAGGCCGAGGGGGCGGCGGAAGAGTGAACGGGATCAAGATCGGCGGCCGGGCGGCCGGACACAAGACGGAGCACGAACCGGTGGAGGAAGCCGACCAGACCGAGGTCGAACCCACCGACGACGAGCAACAGGACTGAGGGGGACACGTGCAGGGAGAACTGGGAGTCGTACACGAGGCCGTGGCCTCTCTGCGCGTGGACGGCGTTCAGGACTCGTACCGGCTCAACCCTCCGGGCTGGGCCAAGGACGTGTTGGGTGTGCACCTGTGGTCGAAGCAGCGCGAGATCACCGAGTCGGTGCGTGATCACAAGCGCACGGTGGTGGCGTCCTGCCACGGCTCGGGCAAGGCCCTGGCTCTGGACACGGAGCTGCCCACGCCCACGGGCTGGACCACCATGGGCGAGGTGCAGCCGGGGGACGAGCTGATCGGGGTGGACGGCCGGGCGGCCAAGGTGGTGGCCGTCACCCCTGAGTGGGAGGTGGACACCTACGAGGTCGTCTTCTCGGACGGCACCACCATTACCTGCTCGGGCGACCACGAGTGGAACACGCTGCCCGCCAAGGTGCGCAACCGTATCCGGGTACAGTGCCACCGCGATGACATGGCGGTGGACTGGTCGTTCTGGTGGCACTTGACCGAGACCTACACCACCGTCGAGCTGGCCGAAAGCCTGCGCACGAACACCTACGAGCACAACCACGCGGTCCCGCTGCCCAGCGGCATCGAGGGCGTGGAGACGGCGTTCGTGGAGGCCCCCTACGAGATGGCCACACGCTACGGGCCGACCAACATGGTGGGGGACAAGCTTCTGCGCTCGGCCAAGTGGCAGCGGTGGGAGTTCATCCAGGGCCTGGCCGACCGCCTCGCGCACGTGGACCGCACGGGGGCCGTAGTCTTCATGCTCACCGATCCGCTGGACGCCGAGCGCACGGTGGAGCTAGTGCGCGCCTCGGGCAAGGCCATGGTCACGCGCCGCTACGAGGACAAGTCCGGTAACTGGCGTGTGGTGGCTCGCATCGAGGAGTCGCCGTTCGCGCACAACGCCGACGAGGACGCGCGCTGGAGAGAGCGCAACCACGGCAAGCGGACCTACAGCCGCAACACCGCGCGCATGATCGTGGACGTACGGCGTGTGCCCACGGTCAAGACGAAATGCGTCCAGGTGGACGCACCGCACAACCTGTATCTGGCCGGGCGCGAGATGGTGCCCACGCACAACTCCATGATCGCTTCGGTGATCTCGGCGTGGTTCGTGAGCGTCCACCCGCCCGGCCAGGCCATCGTCATCACCACGGCTCCGACCTACCACCAGGTCAACGCCATCCTCTGGGAGGAGCTGCGCAAGCACCACCGGGCGGCCCAGGCAGCGGGCCTACCGCTGCCCGGCAAGATCACGCAGGACAACCAGTGGAAGCTCAGCGACGGCACGCTCATCGGCATGGGCCGCAAGCCCGCTGACGGCGACGCACACGCCTTCCAGGGCATCCACCGGCCCTACGTCCTGGTCGTGATCGACGAGGCATGCCACGACGATCAGACGGACGTACTGACCGACCAGGGGTGGAAGCGCTTTGCTGACCTGGACGGTAGTGAGCGTCTACTGACGATGGACGCCCAAACCCATGAGGCGTACTACGACAAGCCCGTCAAGCTCGTGTCTAAGCCCTACAGCGGCCCTATGCACTACTACAGCGCCAAGGGCCTGAACTACGCGGTGACGCCTGACCACACCATGCTCTACGGCCAGCGCAAGCACGGCAAGCCGTTGGACTGGAGGACGCAGGAGCGCCAGGAGATCGCCACCTGGAACAACAAGTTCGTGAAGAAGGTGATCGACTGGGGCCAGCCGGACGATGCTGAGCTGTCGGATGACTGGCTGACGTTCCTGGGCTGGTTCGGGTCGGAAGGGTCGATCAGCAAGGACCTGACGCGCGTGTGCATCACGCAGTCGGCCGAACGCGAGGCGTACCAGCGCATCTTCGAGCTGTGCGAGCGTCTGGGCTTCAATCCCAAGAAGCACGGTGACCACGTGCTGATCAACTCCACCAAGCTGGCTCGGGAGTTGGCGCAGTGGGGGCGCACACAGCTCGTGCGCCGTGTTCCCGACTTCGTGCGCAATGCGTCCGCGCGACAGATTGGGGTCTACCTGGACGCCTACGCCGAGGGCGACGGGTACTGGCACGGTACTCGTGAGGTGATCTATACCAGCTCTCCACAGATGGCTGACGACCTCCAGGAGCTAATCCTGAAGACGGGCATGCCTTCTGTCGTATCCAAGCGTGAGCTGGCGGGAAAGCAGACCACGTTCCCGGATGGGCACGTGGCTACGTCCTCTGTGGACGGGTACGTGGTGACGAGACCTTACCGGTCCTCCAACGCCAAGATGTACAACGAGAATGAGCAGGTCAACCACTACGAGGGCATGGTCTACTGTGCGACGATGCCCAAGGATCACCTGCTGTTCACTCGCCGCAACGGGTACACCATGTGGTCAGGCAACTGCGGCGTGCCCGAGGAGCTGTGGACCGGCGTCGAGGCCATCACCACCACCGCCAACTCCCGCATCCTGGCCATCGGTAACCCCGACGACCGGGACACGGAGTTCGGCCGGGTGTTCCTGGACGAGCGCTACGCCTCGATGTGGAACCGGATCTCGATCCCCGCCAGCGTCACGCCGAACTTCACCGGTGAACCCGTGCCCATGCCGCTGCCGGACGTGCTGGTGCAGCGGGACTGGGTGGACGAGCGTCGGCGGGCCTGGACCGAGGACGACCCGCGCTACATGTCCAAGGTCGAGGCGAAGTTCCCCGAGCAGGGTGTGATGAGTCTGTTCGGCCCGGCCGTCCTGGCACGCGGCTTCGACCAGGACAACCTCCCCAAGCCGGACGGCAAGCTCAAGATCGGCGTGGACCCGGCGCGCTTCGGTGACGACCGCACGACGGTGGTGGCCCGGCGCGGGCGGCTCATGTGGGTCGTGGACTCGTGGCAGGGCATGGACACCGTGCAGACCGCGCACAAGGTGATGAACCTTGCCGACGAGCTGCGCGAGGTGGACGACAACGGCAAGAAGGCCGAGTTCGACGTGGAGATCCGCGTGGACGTCGTGGGCCTCGGCGCTGGTGTGGTGGACACCCTGGCCTTCGAGCACCGCAAGCTGGAGGCCGAGGGTCAGGCGTGGTTCACCGTCATCGAGATGAACGGTGCGGCTGCCCCGCCGCTGGAGCAGGGCGGTTCAGTGCAGGGTTACGGCAACGCCCGAGCGTACTGGTACGACAAGCTCAAGCAGGGGATGGCCAACGGCAGCCGCCGTGTGGTCGAGCACGAGCTGGCCAGGGACGAGCTGGAAGGCATCCGCTTCAACTACCGCACCTCCAAGATGTACATCGAGACCAAGGAGGAGATGCGCAAGCGGGGTGTGAAGTCTCCTGACTACGCGGACGGCATGGTCTACGCCAGCGCAGAGATCTTCGACGGCCCCCAGGACGGGGACACCATGACCAGTCCAGCGGAGGACATCGCCAACGCGGAGCTGGAGGAGATGCTGGAGGCCGCCGAGATGATGATCAGCCCGTACTGATCACCACTTCACGATCAGCCCTTTGGGCGGGGTGCGCGACCAGTCCACGTCGGCGGCCGAGCCCTCGGCCAGGAAGTTGTGCGCACGCCTGCCCTCGGGGCTGGTCGTGCCGTGGCCGACCAGACTGACGCCGTCCCTGTGCTCGACCAGGCTGGGGTTGGTGTACCAGGTCCGCCACTTCAGCACGTCCCGGTAGTACATCCCCACGCGCATGTCGTAGTTCAGACGTTCACGCGGGGTGAGCGAGCACCAGCGCAGCATGGGCTTGATGGTCTTCACCGGTGCGACGATGGCCACACCCCAGCACAGGGATTTCGTGGACCACCAGGCGTGGCCCTTCTCGTCGGCGTGTGCGATGTTGCGTTTCACGTGAAACTGGTTGGGCTTGCCGGTGCCGCTGTAGGGAGCCACCAACCCTTCCGGCCCCAGGATCTTCAGCGCGTTCTCCAGCCCGGCCACGAGGTCCTGAGCGGGAATGGCGTCGTCCTGGATGACCATGTGCCAGTCGGCGCTGGGGTCGTGCATCTCCCAGGCCAGACGACCGGTGACCCACCGCTGGCGGGGGTCGGCCGAGGTCTGGGGTTTGGGGTCCCACGCGATGCGCGTGTCCCCGCCGAGCCAGCCCTGGAGTTCTTCGGCCTCCGCCTGGCGCTGGCGGTGGGCCATGATCGAGACGGAGAGCTTCATCGGACCTCCCGCTCACGCCACGGGATGAAGCCGCACACGGCCAGGCGGTCGAACAGCACGGGCTCGGAGAGCACGTCCTTGTCGACCAGCCCCTGGACAGCGGCGGGAACTCCCGGATGCGACTCGTTGTGGTCATCGAAGGCGATGACCGCGTCCTCGGACAGGTGCTTCTCCCAGGCGGCGAAGTCCTTGCGGACAGCGTCCTGGCGGTGGTCACCGTCGATGAACAGCAGGCCGACCTTGGGGCCGTGCCACTGCTGGCCGACCTCCACGGAGAAGCCCTGGATCATGGTGACGTGCTCGGTCAGACCCATCTCCCGGATCTGGCGCTCCGCGTCCTCGCGGATGCTCGGGTCGGTGAAGTCCAGACCGCCCCGGCCCCGCCCGGTAGTGGTGCGGTATCCGGGCAGGTCGTGAGGGTCGATGGTGTAGACGTGCGCACCGAACCCGTCGCGTGCTCCGGCCCCCAGCCAGCAAGCCGACGCACCTCGATAGGTGCCGATCTCGATGATGACTTCGTCCTCGGGGACCATGGCCGCCAGCTCGTACAGCGGCTCCAGCGTCTCCAGCGGAGTGAGTGTGCGCAGGTCGCGCAGCTTGTCCTTCACAGCTCGCCTTTCGCGATGAGGTCAGTGCGGTTCTGCCAGTGGTGCTTGGTGTACGCCTCGCCCACCGGCTTGGTGTCGCGCTGGTCCAGCTCGGACCAGTGCAGCGGGTAGATGAGTCCTGCGTCGAGAATACGCACGTCGGGAATGCGGCGTGCAATTCGGGTGATGTAGTGCGCTCCGATCTGACGGTTCACTCGGGCTCGGGGCTGTGCGAGTACGGACCTGCGGAGTCCGGCGAGGATGGCAGAGATGTAGCGGCCACGGGGCACTGTGCCGAGGAAGGCGTTGTTGATGTAGGTGCGGTCCTCGCGGGCCACGACCGCGTTGCACCCCTGCACCAGAGGCTCGATGGACTTCAGCGGTTCGAGGTCGCAGTCGATGTAGAGGCCGCCTTGGTCGCACAGCAGCTCGTAGCGGGCCAGGTCCGACTTCCACTGCCACGGGTTCGAGGCCGGGCTGTACTTCTCGGGCTGGTCGAATAGGTCCTGGTTGCGCAGCTCGGGCAGCGTGTCCGGTGACCAGACCTTCAGCTCCCAGTCCGGGTGCAGGTCCTCCCACCTGCGGAGGTAGCTGCGCAGGTGCGCTGGCATCGGCGGGCCGCCCCAGAAGGCGTGGAGAATCTTCGGTATCATGTCACTGATGTTACACTCCGGCCCCCGGACATAGCACAGGCCCGGAGCCGAAGCTACCGGGCCTGGTACCATGGGGACTGTCTAGTTTCCCTACGGGTGAGGATACCCCATGTCCATCAGTAGTGAAGTCCTGGTTGAGTCTCGCACCATGCGCTCCCAGTTCACTGACCGCTTCGACGTTCTCGACAAGGCTGGCTCGCTGAGCCTTCTGCCGGACAACACCCACGCCACTACTGAGATGGTGGCGCGCTTCTACGAAGTTGATGTAGAGGTGGTGAAGAAGATAGTCCAGCGCAACCGAGAAGAGTTGGAGAGCAATGGGTACCGGGTTCTTCGGGGCCAGGAGCGCACTGACTTCGTAAGGGACAACATGTCCCTTACACTCCCGGCTGCTCGCCACCTGGCTCTTTTCAACCGCAAGGCCATCCTCAACGTAGGGATGCTCCTCACCGAGTCGGACGTAGCTCGCAAGGTCCGGGCCTACCTCCTCAGTGCTGAGGAGATGTTGACTGACGAGCAGCGTCGGCAGGCATGGCTGCGGTCACGTCTTAGCGGGATCGAAGCTCGTAACTCCTTCACCGAAACCCTCAAGATCATCTACGAGATGAGCGAGACGTCCAAGTCCTTCGGCATTTGGGCCTCCACCTTCACCACGATGATGACCAAGGCCACCCTGAAGATTGACCACGCTGAGTTCAAGGCTCTGAAGGCTGAGGGTGGTGGCAACGCTCGCAACGCCATGACCGAAGACCAGCTCAAGCGCATGGACATGGCTGAGCAGTTGGTGCGCAGCTACGCACAGCTCAAGGATGCCGACTCGATCAAGAAGCTGTACCACGAGGCCAAGGAGCTGATGAACTGATGGAGCGTTCTGATGAGGTTGTCAAGAACTTGCAGGCCATGGAGTTGGCGCTGAACGCTGTGAAGGACGCGGCTGAGCGTGATGGATTGTGGGATGACAACGCGGCTGCCGAGGTAGTGACTACCCCATACGGGGAGTTCACTGTGGATGGGCAGGGGCAGTACAGCTTCACCTGGTTCGCTTAGAACGGGTTGCGGACTGAATGGCCAGTAGGTAATGTGAGTTCTGCGAGCGAAGGATCTCCTACCACCCATGGTCCTCTGCTTCACTTCTCACTGGGGGCGGTACATCTCCGGAGGTACCGCCCCGCAACTGCGTGTAGCTCAATGGGTAGAGCACCCGGTCTGGGACCGGGAGGTTGTTGGTTCAAGTCCAGCCAGGCAGGCACATTACGGATGAGGGGGAAGAAGGCCCGGCAGCCTGGTAACTGCCGGGCCTTTCCCATGCCGTTACACTGGCCTCACCAGATGAAGGGGAGGACCATGAGCGAGCAGGTGATGACAGGTGGTCGAGACCTGTCTCAGCTCGATGATCCGCAGGTGCGGGAAGTCATCGCGGAGCTGGAGCATCGCAACGAGGAACTGACCGAGTCCATGGCCCAGCTTGTGCTGGCGGTGGACGACATCGGATGGAAGCCGCTCGGGCCGCTCCAGTCCGAAGAGGAGATGCCGCTCGACACGCTGAAGCGGGCGGCCGAAACCTGCCGGGCGCTGGTCACCATCAACCCCCTGGTCAAGCGTGGCATCGCTGTGCGCACTTCCTACATCTGGGGCAAGGGTGTGAAGATCGGTGAGCCCAACGCGGCCTGGCGCACACCCTCAGTGAACCGCACCTTCGGCACCACGCTGGCCCAGCTCGAACTGGAGCGTACGGCGGCCAGCGACGGCAACCTGATCTTCCTGGTGGACGCGGCCCGGCGCACGGTGCAGCGCATCCCCTTCTACCAGATGAGCGGCGTCGTCACGGCGGTGGATGACACGGAGACGGCGCTGTACTACAAGCGCACGTACACCCGGCGAGCGACCAACCTCTCGGACTACAACACCTCGGCCCCGGCCGAGGAGCAGGTCGAGGTCTGGTACCCCTCCGACGAGCTGGACACTGCGCCCGTCTCCCGTATCGGGCAGGTCCAGGTGGACGCCAGCAAGCGCATCGTGCACGTGGCCTTCAACCGCCAGGTCGGCTGGACGTGGGGTGTGCCCGACGTCTTCGCCGTGGTGTTCTGGTCCAAGGCGTACAAGGAGTTCCTGGAGAACTGTGCGACGCTGGCCAAGGCATATGCCCGCTTCGCCTGGAAGGTCACCAGCTCCACGAAGAAGGGCCAGCAGCGCGTCTCCAGCAAGCTGGCCACGGCACCCTCGCACGACCCGGCTACGGGCCGTGTGGCGGACGTAGGGGCCGCCGTCAGCCTCGGGGCCAACCAGGACGTGCAGGCCCTCCAGACTGTGCGCCCTGTGGACTTCAGTGCTGGGCTGCCGCTGGCGTCGATGATCGCCGCTGGGCTGGAGATCCCGCTGCCGATGCTGACCTCGGACCCAGGCTCGGGCAACCGGGCCACAGCCGAGACGCTGGACACGCCGACCAACACGGCGATGGAAGCGCGTCAGCAGCTCATGGACGACGCACTGCGGCGTGTGCTCAGGGCTCTGGGCGTCGGTGAGGTCGAGCTGGACTGGCCGCCGGTCTCGGAGGACCCGCTGCACCGCCTGATCCAGGCGTACGACATGGCGGGACGCACGGGTGTGCTCTTCCCCCAGGAGTGGCGCGAGTTGATCCTGAAGGCGGTCAAGCTGGAGACGACCACGGTCGAACCACCCACCGAGGACGAGCTGCCCCTGGCGGTCAAGAACCAGACGGCACCGCCCGAGCAGGTGGACCCGATGAGCCGTGGCGACCACGAGCTGCGGGACGAGGGTGGCCAGGCGCACACGGACGAGACATGACAGAAGCCCGGGGAGGACAAGTCAACTCCCCGGGCTTCAACACAAGGCTGATCAGTCCGCCCCACGGACGCACTCGTGCCCAAACCCTCAGTCGCGGCCCTCGCGTGCGCGGGGGCGGGATTCATCGGTTTGATGTCGAGGAACACGATACCCGAGTTTCGTAGCGGGGGAAACGTTTCATTACGTTGCTCGGTTACGTTACGCTATTGATGTCGAGTACCATACGCGCGAGGAGGAGGTGACATGGGACAGCAGGCCGTACTCCATGAGGCGACCGCCAAGGCCAAGGCCACCGAGAGCAAGGGCATCTGGCGGATCAAGCTCATCGAGGGGGACGTGCACGGCTCGTCCGGGTACTACCCCGCCTCCGTGCTGGAGCGCGATGGTGCCACGGCGTTCCCGGCCGGGACCCACATCTACCTCGATCACCCCACGTGGGAAGAGGACTGGCAGCGGCCGGAACGATCCGTCAAGGATCTGGTCGGTGCCATGACCGAGGCAGCGCAGTACGAGGACGACCCCGTCGAGGGGAAGGGCCTGTACGCCAAGGTCAAGTTCCGTGAGTCTGTGCGAGAGGACGTCGAGTTCTACGCGGAGACCGCCGGGATGTCCATCCGGGCCATCGGTATCACCGATGAGAGCCCGGCCACGGGGGAACTGATCGTGACCGAACTGGTCGAGGGCCTGTCGGTCGATATCGTCACCCATGCGGGTGCAGGAGGGAAGTTGGTCAGTATGGCCGAGAACGCCCGCAAGGGCACGGAGTCGGGTACCGAGCAGCGTGAGCTGTTCGCCCAGCTCACCGAGAAGGACAAGCAGGGCCTGGCCAAGCTGTTCGAGTCGATCACCGCGCTGTCCGAGCGCTTCGACCGGCTGGAGCAGAAGGCGGCCGAGCACGAGCAGAAGGTGGAGGAGGCCAACACCCTCACCGCTGCGCAGCTCATCGAGAAGCTGGACGCCACCGACCTCCCGGCCGTGAGCCGGAAGCGTCTGGCCGAGGCGTACAAGCCCGGCGACGACTTCGACGCGGCCATCGCCGCCGAGGTCGAGTACTTCAAGCAGGTGCAGGAGTCGGTCAAGCCCGAGGGCAAGGGCCACGACACCAACACCGGCACTGGCACCGGCACCGTCCGTGAGGCGGCTGCGGGCGGCCGGGACGCCTACAAGAACGCCTTCGCGCAGATGGGCTGGTAGCAGATGGCCACCAACGAGATCTTCAAGGAAGCCGACTACCTCTCCCTGCCGGTCCCGGAGGGCACCCTGTCCGGTGACCCCGTGCTGGTGGGCGAGCTGGTCGGTGTCGCCCAGACGTCCGAGGGCGACAACAGCTACACCTCCACCCCGATCCGGCGCGCGATGGGCGACCCGGCGTGGAACACCGTGCCCGCCTCCACCGGTGGGAACGAGGCTGGTTACGCCAGCGTCGCTCTCAAGGGTGCGTTCGCCTTCGAGATCGAGGGCGGCGACGCGCTGACCCACGGCACCGCCGTGGGCATCAGCGAGGGCACCGGCCCCGATGGGCGGAACGTGCTGGTCACCGGTGCCGGTGACGCGCGCTTCGGTCACGTGGTCGGGCACACCTCTGACGGCCGTGTGGTCGTCCGTATCGCCAACCCGGTCGCGTAGGAGAGGACCTGATGTACAAGATCAACACGCCCGTCGAGCTGGCGCAGAAGCTGGCCGAGGCGTACAAGGGCGGGTTCATGGCCCGCGCGCAGCTCAAGGAAGCGCTGTCCACCTCGGACATGCCCGAGCTGTTCCGCGTCATGACCCAGTACGCACTGCTCGGGCAGTACGAGCAGATCCAGCCCCAGTGGCGCGAGTTCTCCACCCCGTGGCAGGTCTCGGACTTCCGGCCGCAGCGCTTCATGCGCTGGGAGTCGGACATGTCCCAGATGATCAACTCCAACGGTGGGTTCGAGCGGCACAGCCTGGCGCTGCCCCGCATCCCCGAGCTGACCGAGTACCCGACCTTCTCCCTCGAAGCCGAGGAGGAGCTGTTCGGGATCAACAAGTACGGTGGTCGCTACGCCTTCAGCTTCGAGGCGTTCCTGAACGACGAGTACCAGGTCATCCAGACCCTCCCGGGCGAGATGGCCAACTCGGCGCGCGACACCGAGGACGTCCTGACCACGGGTGTGCTCGCCACGGAGGACGGCCCCAACCCGGCGTTCTTCAACACCGGCTGGGACTTCGGCCCCCGGGCTCCCCAGGGCAACATCTTCCCGGACAACCCGCCGCTCACCATGGACACCCTCCAGGAGGCCGTGAACCTGGTGGCGCAGCGCACCCTGGGCAACGGCACCCGGCCGGTGCGTGTGCGCTCGTTCGTCCTGGTCGTGCCTCCGTCCTTGGAGCTGACCGCCAACACCATCCTGGCCCAGGCCAACATCATCCGGCGCGTGCCGGACGGTAGTGGTGGTGAGCTGGAGACCACGATGGCCAACCCGCTGCGCGGGCGTGTGCGCGTGGTGGTCAACGAGTGGCTGCCCATCCTGGACACCTCCGACAACAGCGCGACCACCTGGTACCTGCTCCCGGACGGTGCGGGCTCGGCGGGCAACCGTCGCCCGGCGATCATCACCACCTTCATGTCCGGCCGCGAGGCTCCCGAGCTGCGGATCTCCGGGGACACCGGCCGCTACATCGGCGGCGGCGAGGTTCCGGGCACCGAGGGTTCGTTCCTGAACGACGACGTTCAGTACCGCGTCCGCCACATCACCGGTGCGGCCGGTGTGGACCCCTCCGGCACGCTGGTGTCGGACGGTTCCGGCGAGCCCAGCGGCAGCTAGCAGAGAGGAGGGCGAGACGTGACGGTTCAACAGGTCAGGCACCTCATCCCGGACTTCGAGGAAGTCGATTGGGAGGACAACGCCTCGCCCTCCAACCTGTTCCCGGACGAGGTCATCCAGACCTACCTGGATGTCAACGACGGCAACGTCAAGCGCGCGGCAGCACAGGCGTGTCGCGCGCTGGCAGTGTCCGAGGCCCTGATCTCCAAGGTGATCAAGACCGAGGACTTGCAGACGGACGGCGCGAAGGTGGCCAACGCCCTGCTCGGCGTGGCCCGCGACCTTGAGCAGTCCGCCGACCGGGACGACGAACGCGACGACAACAGCGCGTTCGACATCATCCCCTTCTACCCCCGCCCTCCCATCTACTGGCCGAGGTGACACGTGGCTGTTAACGCGCGCTGGTCTTTGGACCCCCGGTGGATGCTTCACCACCGCAGGGTGCCCAAGGGCTTCATGCTGCGCGGAATCGAGATCCACGTGCAGAACGCGCCAGTTTCGGGCTGGGACCCTGAGACCAACGAACTGATCGGCGGCGGCACCTCTGTGATCTGGACGGGCAAGGCCCGCATCCAGGGCAACAAGGACTGGCGTGCCAGGTCGGTACGCTCGGGCAACGACCCGCAGATGCTCCACTACGTGCGTGTGCAGATCCCCTTCGGGCCGAACAACCCCGTGCCGCACATCCCCGTGGACTCCATCATCAAGATCATGCCGCCGGACCCGGACAGCACCTGGCCGCAGGACGACGACCTCGGTTCGTACACGCTGCGTGTGCGCAACACCATCAACAGCTCCAACCCCTGGCTGCGCAACCTGTTGTGCGGCGCGGACGTGAGTGAGGCGTCTCCCTGATGGCCGAGTTCCGGTGGTACCACACCTACCGCCCCAGAAGCAGCAGGCGATTCACCTACGACGACGGTGAGTCCAGCCTGGCGCTCTGGGCGACCGACCAGCTCAACCTGAAATACGACCAGCTTGTGGCGTTCTTCGGGGAGGAGATGCTGACCGCGCGCCAGTCAGTGCGTGTGCGCTCTCGCGTAGACACAGGGCGTATGCGCTCGGAGGTCGAGTCCTACCAGTTCGCTTCACTGACCCTGGTGGGCATCGAGTTCGGCTGGGCCGAGGGCAATCCGCACTATGCCCCCTACCAGGAGTTCGGCGTGCCCTCGCACAACATCAAGCCGATGCGCGCTGTACAGCAGACCTACCATGAGGTCTGGGGTCGGACACGGACGGAGGTGGCGCGGTAGTGGCCAACCTGCGTGACTGGCAGAAAGCCATCCTGGCCCGGCTGCACGAGCTGCTGCCCGTGGACCAGGTGTATGAAGAAGGCGTCCCCGACGAGGCAGAGTTGCCGATGTACGACTCACGCAAAGTGAAGCCGTACGTCGTCGCCTGGTGGGGTCAGCGAGTGGATGGGGGCCTCGGCTTCAATTCACTCGGTGGTGTGCGTACGAATGCGCACACGGTACCGTTTATCTTGCAGATCTGTGGACCCACAGGACCCGCCGTGAGGGATCTGGCCGAAGCGGTCAGCGACCTTCTGCTGGGCTTCCAGCCTCTGGGCGAGGGAGAGCTGCGGGAGGACGGTGCTGGGACGATCCGGCAGCCTCTGGACATGTCGGGTGTCAACAGTCGATACCAGGTGCCGGTGTCCTACGTCGGCACCGTAGACGTATAGAAGGAGGGCCAAGTGGCCGGAGAGGTCAAGATGCTCCCCCCGAACATTCGGGTGGACTGGATTCCTGTCACCGAGGGTGACCCAGGCATCGAGGACGTGAACGCGCCCACCGCCGAGGAGCTGAACGCAGGCGAGAACATCACCTGCGCCATCACCTCGCCGGACTACACGCTCGGATGGACCGAGCGTGACACCGACGACACGAAGAGCCTCTGCGACGACAGCAACGTGGCCAACCCGGTCTACAAGAACTACGAGGGCAACCTCACGTTCTTCCGCGACCGGGACAGCACGAACGCTCTGTCGGCGTACAACATCGCGTACGAGCTGTTCAAGACGCCGCTCCAGCAGGGGTACCTGGTCGAGCGCGTCGGCAAGCCGCACGATGAGCCGTACGTGGACGGCGACGAGGTCTCCGTCTTCCTCTTCCTGAGCGGCGACCCCCGGACCCTACACGAGGACGGCGTGCCGATCCGGATGCAGGTTCCGTTCTACGCCCAGGGCCGGTCCTCGGAGGGCATCGTCACCGTGGGTGGCGCTGTCTCCTAAACTGGGGAGAAGCATCAGCGGGGTGTGCGCGGGCTCCCGTGTCGTTCGCGCACACCCTCTTGACACGGGTGACACGGAAGGAAGAGGACGAGCATGAGCGAGAACGAGAGCGGCCAGCTCACCGAGGAGCAGGTGGCCGAGCTGGAGAACCTGGACGCCGAGACCTTCGACCTGGACGAGTTCCTGGACCGGAAGTGGAGCTACCCCGCCTTCAGCGCCACGGTGTACCTGGACGGCGAGAAGGCCGGGCGGATCAACGACATCGACCGCCGCGTCAAGGACCTGCGCCGGACCATCGAGGAGAAGCAGAAGGCCGCCAAGCAGTCCGGGGTCGGATCAAGCCTGGCCGGGGGCACCTTCGCGGACACCTACGAGGAGGAACAGGAGATCTCCGAGCTGCGTGAGCAGCGTGAGGCCCTGTCCGAGAAGTTCCGTACCAGCTCGCTCAAGTTCGTCTTCCGCCTGTCCATGCCCTCGGACGAGGTCCACAAGGAGTCCGAGAAGCTGACGAAGCGGAAGTTCCCCAACGTCAAGGACATCGACAAGGACGAGGAGGCGGCGACCTACCGGGGCAAGTGCCTCATGCTCGCCACCATCCACGGCATCTACAACCACGCCGGTGCCCAGTTCGGCGGTGACCTGACGGTGGAGAAGCTGGACAAGCTCTACGCCCGGCTCGTCCCCAGCGAGCGCCAGAAGCTGGAGTCCAACATGGTGCTGGCCATCTCGGGCGGCAACGTGATGCAGCGCGCGGCCGATGCCGGGTTTCCTGGCTGAGGTCCTGGCCAAGCCGCACAACAGGAACTACCTGACGGCGGTGAAGACCGCGCGTGAGTGGAAGGTCCCCCCGCGTACCATGATCCACGGCGCACAGCCGGGAGAGTGGACGCGGGAGGACGTCCTGCTGGCCAACGCACTCACGGTCCTGGAGAATGAGACCTGCAAGGAGTGCGGTATCCCGGCCTGGTGGGGCTACAGTACGGACAACCGGATTCTCTTCAAGACTGAGACGTCGCACTGCTACGGCTGCGAAGAGCTGGAGAAGGCCAGAGACAAGGCCAGTAAGGACAAGTCGAACAAGGGCTTCGGGGATACGATCTACCCTGTGCCCTACATGTTCGGGGGCAAGGAACCTCTGCCTTCGAGGCGAGAGTCGTACGAGAGTCGGAGGCAGTAGATGACGGCGGCCTATGAAGCCAAGGCACGTATCACCGTTGATACCAGCCAGCTTCTGCGTGCTTCGCGCGAAGCGGCCCGCAGCATCGGCACTCTGACGGCGGCCACACGCGAGGCCACCGCTGCCCTGAACAGCATGGAGCGTTCGGGCCGCACCGCTGCACAGGCGATGCGGCCCTTCGCCTCTATGATGCAGACGCTGGCGGCCGACAGTCGGCAGGCTGACACGGCGAACCAGCAGCTCTCCCGAGGGCTGCGCGAGAACGCCACCGCCTTCACCACGGCTTCCGAGTCGGCACAGCAGTACCAGCAGAACCAGACCATGACGGCGGCCGGTGCCCGCCGCCTGGCCCGTGAGATCGTGGACACCGACGAGCGCCTGTCCCAGGTGCGCCGGGCCATGGACATGGGGGTCAACTCCGCAGGCGAGTTGGACACCGCGTACACCACTCTGCGGCAGGAACTCCAGCGCCTGCGCCAGACCTACGACAGCCTCGGTACCGGGCAGCGGCAGGCCGTCCGGTCCCAGATGAACCTCATCACCGCACAGCGAGACGCCAGCCAGGCCGCCCGCGATGCCGATGCGGCTGCGCGCGAGGTGAACAAGCAGCGCATGGAGCAGGTGCGCATCGCTGTGCGTGCTGCGGAGCAGGAGGCCAAAGCCGCTGCCGCCGCAGACCGTGCTGCGCAGAAGCAGCGCGAGCTTGCAGCTTCCGCCCGGCAGGCCGCACAAGGGCAGCAGAGGCTCGCGCAGACCGGTGGGGCAGTGGCGGCCGGGCTCGCCCAGAGCACGCGCGCTGTAGGCGGTCTGGACAGCTCTCTGTGGGCTCTGCGCTCTTCGGTCGGTGAAATCGAAGGGATGCTCTACAGCCTCCAGAACACGTCGATCCGTGTTTCGCGGGCAATGTGGGAGAACTTCTCCACGCAGGAGATGGCCATCGCCCAGATTGCCCGTGTATCACAGGCGACGGTCTCCGAACTCGACACCATCGTCGGTGCCGTGCGGAATATGAGTCGTGAGATCCCCATTGCCTTCGAGGAACTCGCGGAGATCACCAAGCTCGGCTCTCAGGTCGGTGTGGCCAACGAATACCTGATCGAGTTCACCGAGACGGTGGCTCTGTTCGCGGCGACTTCTGAAGTCACTGCGGATGAGACGTCCACGCTTCTTGCCCGCATCACGCAGATGGCTGATGTTCCGCAGGATGAGGTTATGAACCTCGGCTCTGCCATCGCCTTCTTGGGATCGAACTCCGCAGCCACCGATAAGGAGATCCTGAACACGGTCGAGTCGATTGCGACCGTTGGTAACCAGGCCGGTCTCAGCGAGACAGCCATTGTGGGTCTGGGTGGTGCAATGGCCTCTCTGCGTATTCGTCCCGAGCTTGCTCGTGGTGCTATGCAGCGAGTCTTCAACCACCTGGAAGTCAGCGCCCGTGGTGCTGGCGACTCCATGCAGATCTTGACCGACATCACTGGCCAGAGTCAGGATGCGCTGCTCGACCTTCTGGACAGCGGCGACAACGCCGACCAGTTCTTCTGGACGATCATCTCCAGTCTGAACGAGATGTACAAGGAGGGGACCAACCTCATCCCTGTGCTTCGTGAGATGGGGATCATCAACACCCGAGACGTTGACATGCTGGCACGACTCGCAGCCAACTGGGATGTGGTCAAGGATTCGGTAACGAACGCCAGCACTGCGTACGAAGATGCTACGTACTTGTACAGTGAGTCGGATCGTATTTTCAACACGCTGACCGCGCGTGTGCAGTTGATGTCTAACGCCTGGAACGAGTTCCTGTTCAACGCGGTCCAAGCCATCGCTCCCTTCATCACCAGGCTGGTCGAGGGTACTACCTCGATGATCCAGTTCTTGGACTCGATCGACGCCGCTCCGGTGTTGGGCTGGAGCATCGTGGCTCTGGCGGCTGCTGCCGCGTTGGGAACCTTGGGTATCGCAGGCACGACGGTGGTTCGTGGTCTTCTGGCACTGCGTACCGCACAGATGGCCGTTACTGGGGTCTTCAGCACTGGAACCGCAGCCACGGCAGCCAATACGGCCTCGCTGCTGGCGAACACGCGCAGCGTGGGGGCGAACACGGCTTCGCGCCTGGCCGCTGTGACGTCGATGAACTCGTTCACGATTGCATCCAACGCGGCCACTGCGGGTATGGCGAGGTTCACGGCTGCTGCGTCGGCTGCTGGTGCCGCTGTGCGAACGCTCGGTTCAGTGCTGGGCTCACTAGCAGGGTTCGGTGCGCTTCTTGCCGGTGTTTCCGCTCTGGTGCTGGCCTACCAGGACTTTGCTCGCGCCGCTGACAGCTCCAGTGAGTCTGTAGTCAGAGCCAACAGGCAGTACCTTGAAGCCGCTGGAGGTAGTAAGGCCCTTCAAGATGCGCTCGCTGCTGATACGGCTGCCTACCGAGCGGCGCGGGACGCGGCGTTCGAGCAGATCGACGCCCTGGACAACACCACCAACGCCTACTCCCAGTCGGCTCAGGCCATCCTGGAGCACTCACGCTTCCGTGTACTCAGCAACCGGGAGGGTATCGAGTCCGATCGTGAAGCACAGCAGTCCGCTGAGGACCTCGCCAGGGCACAGGAAGCCATCGCTGGGGTCCTTCGGGAGTCGGGTGACAGTGCTCGGGGTCAGGCTGATGCCATGGCGGAGTTGGAGCAAGCCACCAGCGATGCGGCTGACGCTCCCGTGGGTCTGTTCGACGCTCAGGAACGTCTCCGTGATGCGACCGTAGACACTACGGAGGCGGTGCAGGACAACATCGTCGCTGTTGGTCTGGCCGCTCGTGCGTATGGTGCCGCTGTACTCGACGCAGCGCTCATGGAGACTGCCGCGTACAACAATGCGGAAGCACTGGAGGTCATGAAGGACGCCGGTGTGGACCTGGGGGCGGCGCTCACACTGGAGATGGCCAACGCTGGAGATGGCGTTGCTCTGTTGGACGCACAAGTCCAGGCCATGTACGGCAACATGACCACGGGGCAAAAGACGTTGGACCACATGGCCAACGCGCTCCGTGTGGTCACCTTCGGTACCGTGGATCTGCGCTCTGAGCAGGCTTTGGCGCTGGATGCCACACACGACATGAGTGAGGCGCTCGAAGCGGTAACGGCTTCGATGCTCGGTACAGTGTCCGCCCAGGATCTCATGGTCGGCGAAACCCTGCGGTTGAAGGATGGCACTGAGGTCACCGCGATGGAACTCTCGGAGATGGATCTCCAGGCGGAGATCATGTCCGACACCATCACGGGGCTGGGCATTAGCGTGAACACCCTCGCTGAGGGCTTCGCTTCCTTCATCGATCCCTTGACCGCTTGGGGTGATGCGCTAGCCGTAGCCAATGATGGGCTCGAAGACCAATTCGCCAGCTTGCTGGAGGTAGAGGGCGGCTTCAGCCTCTATCTGGATCAGTTGCAGATCGCCAGTGAAGCTCAAATGGAGTGGGCTCAGAACCTCCTCCAGCTCTCTGCTGACGGCGTTCCAGCGGATGTCGTGGCCGGACTTACCGAGATGGGTTCCGAGGGCGCTGAGATCGTTCAGGGGCTCGTTAACGCTACAGACGAGGAAGTGGCCCGCTTCGTCGATCTGTGGCGACAGGGTGGAGGTCAGGTACTCGATGACTTCAGCCTTGTATTCGCCGACTTCATGGTGCAGGCCGCCCAGGCTGGTGACCAGGGCGGTGTGGACTTCGCCAACAACCTGCTAGAGCAGGTGGGTGAGGGCGAAATCTCCATGGGTGAGGCCGTAGACCGCATGACCGAGTACGCCGAGACGGAGTTCGACAACGCCGACCCCACGTTGGAGTTCTACGGCGACGCCACTGAGGCTCTGGAAGAGATGAACAGCCTCCTCTCTGACATCGAAACGTTGATGCGAGAGGCCAACGAGGCTGCGGTTGTCGAACCTACTACCAGCACCGGAGGGTTCTGGGAATCCATTACCGGTTGGTGGGACTCGGTCAAGGGTTGGTGGAACCGTAACGTCCGCTTGACGGTCAGCCCGACCGTGTCTACGGGGGCTGGCGGACAGTACGGATCTCAGGGCCATAAGGACGGTGGTTGGGTCTCCGGACCTGGCGGCACACGCCAGGACAAGATTCCTGCGCTGCTCTCGGACCGGGAGTTCGTCGTCAACGCCCGGTCGGCTCGGGAGTTCGGACCGCTGCTGGAGTGGATCAACCGCCAGAACAGTTCGGGTGGGGCGCAGGTCCTCACGCCGAACTTCGTTCCGGACGACATCTTCCGCATCCCCCGACGTCCGCTCAGCGCCATGCGCGATTCGGCCCCGGCGGGTGTGCGCCGTAGTCTGTCCTCGGTGCGCCGACCGGATGTCAGCGGCTGGAAGATCCAGATCAACAACCAGTACCCGCAGGCTGAGCCCACTTCGGTCACGGTCAACCGCGCGCTGGCCTACGCTGCCGCCCTGGACGGAGTGGACTGATGCTCGAATACACGATCGAAGGCTTCAACCTGCACCAACCCGAGCTGGGGTTCCAGCTTCTGGAGGGGAGCAGCTACGCTGCGGAGATCGCTCCTCGCAGGGTGAACCTGGAGGTGCCGGGTGTGCACGGGGAGATCCCGCAGTGGAACGACCCGCTCTCCAGCACCAACATGACCTTCAATGTGCGCATCCGTGACCAGAATCCGGTGGGGCTGCGACAGAAGTGGCAGTACCTTCGATCGCTCATGCGCACAGGAGGCAACAATCCTGTGACTGTGCGTCGTTTGGAGGAAGGTCAGGTCACTTCGACGCAGATGCAGTTGCTCTCGATGAGCGAGCCGGACTTCTACTGCGCCGCCGGGATGATCACCACCACGATCATGCTGCACAACCCCTCGGGAAGGTGGCAGAGCATCAACGCCAGTGAGCAGCAGCTCACCATCCCCGGCACTGACCAGGTGGTAACGGTGGCTGCGGCGTCGTCCGGCCCCATCACAGATGCCCTGGTGCGTGTGCGTGGTCCTGTGTCCAACGTTATCGTGCGGGACAACACCAGCGACACGGGGTTCCAGTGGCAGCTCAGCCCGGTGATCAGCGCCAGCCAGTACCTTCTGGTGGACTGCGCGACCTACACGGCGTGGCGCAACACGACCGATGACTGGGAACAGCGTGGCTCGGACGTCAGTTCGGGACTGCGCACGATCGGCAACGGTATGCTGTCCCTGGTGTCCGTTCCTTCGTTCGTCGTGGGCAACAACTCGAACTCCGTGACGGTGTCAGCAGCGGGCACGACGAGCAATACTGAGCTGACCATCCTGGCTCGACAGACGCACATCTAGGAGGAACGCATGGCTTTCCAGAACACGCTCTTCAACGTGGCGCTGGACGCGATGGCGGGGGCCATCACGTCGATCTCGCTGCACGAGTCGGACCCCGGCGGCACGGGTGCCAACGAGGTGAGCGGGGGTGCCTACGCTCGCCAGACCCCGAGCTGGGGCGCGGCCACGGCGGGCTCGGTGGGCATCGACACCCCGGCCGAGTTCGAGATCCCCGGCGGCAGCACCGTGGCCTACGTCGGCCTGTGGAGCGCTGGTCCGCAGTGGGAGGGCTCGATCATCCTGGACAACTCCGAGGTCTACGCAGGCGACGGCACCTTCACCCTGACTCAGCTTTCCATCACCGCGTCCAACGCTTAGTCCAAGGAGGCTGCCGTGGCGATCACGGTCCAGAACAGCCTCTCCGGGCCTGATGGCACGCAGCCGACGACGGGCACCATCGCCGCTTCGGGCACGCCAGCCACTGCCTTGAGCAACCCGGAGTCGCTGCTTTACGACGACACCTATCCCATCAACGGCCTGACGAACATCAACTTCAGGGCGCACTACACCCGAGACGACACAGGCCGTATCAGCTATGCGCTCCCCAGCGGTGCGTGGGCTGTGCGTTTCTACGTGCGCCCGCTCCCGTTGACCAGCCCGTTCGACATCAACGAGTACCGCCACCTCTTCACGCTGGGCACTGCCAGCACCGACGAGGTGACCTTGGTGATGCGCGAATCCTCGGGTCGCAACGTGGTGACGAGGTACCAGCTCCCCGACCTGGCGACTCCAGCGGTGCAGGGTAGTGAGTCCGGCAATGCCGTGCCGTTCGACCAGCTCCTGCGGTACGAGATCATCTACGATGGCTCGGGCAACATCACGAGTCGGGTGTTCGCTGGCAACACCACCACGAGATTCCGGCAGAACACCTGGGCTCACACCCTCACCAACACGGACCGCTTCACGCTGTCCGGGTACCGCTGGTACAAGTACACGACCCTGCGCCTGGGGGACAACGACGCCAACACCGGTGGGCTGGTCACGCCCTACCAGGAGAAGCTGCTCGCCTGGGACCCCGGAATCCTGCCGAACTTCGGGGCGGATGGTGACTACGGCGGTGAGACTCAGGATGCGACCGTTGCCTTCCAGCAGGCATACGATTTGCTGGTGGACGGCGAGGCCGGTCCCGAGGTGCAGAGTGCGCTGGACCTGGTAGTCGCACGTAAGAGCAACCCGAACTTCTACCCCATCCCGATCCGCATCGGCGGCTTGGCCGTCTCGGACCAGGGAGCGTACATCGGACCTGCAACGGCAGTCACCGGACAGGGTGCGGCTGCTCTGGAGTTCAGCGGTGGCGTGGACGCGGCCAAGAGCAGTGCCGTGCTGCTCAACGCCCCTGTCGTCTTCGACGCACAGACGGCGGTCCTGCTCGGCCGCAGCGGTTCCGGCACGGGAGCTGTGGTCTTCGAGGGGCAGGAGGAGCACAGCCAGGGGATCGGAGGGAGCGCTGAGGGCTCGGTCGTCTTCGGCGGCCAGGCTTCCGGTACGAAGGCTGTCTCCGCCATGACTGAAGGGGGTGTGCTCTTCGGGGCGCACGCCCACGGAGAGGACACGACCGGCGGTGTGGCGGTCGGGGAGTTCACGGTGTCCGGGGCAGTCGCCGGAACGAGCACCCGGAACGACGCTGTGTCGGGCGCTGTGGCCGTTGCAGGGTCGGCAGCGGGTGTTCGGTCCATGGACGTCTCTGCGGACGGCTCCGTGGCTTTCAGCGGTCTTCTTCAGTGGCAGCGCAGCAGCGAGGACACCGGCTCCGGCGCGTTCGTTGTCGGCACGGAGGTGGCAGGGCACAAGCGCAGCGACGATGCGGCCTCGGCAGGGGTCGTCTTCAGCGCTGCGGCGTCGGGTGTGCAGGGAACTGCACACCAGGTGACCGCAACAGCGGTCTTCGATGGTGGCGGCGAGGGTGTGGCCGCACGCACGGGTGCAGCCGAGGGCGTTGTGGCCTTCGCGGGCGATGGTCTGGGGGCCAAGGACACCTCGGACAGCGGTTCGGCGGCCATCGTGTTCGGTGGCAGTGCCTCCGGCACCTCGGAGAGCATCCTGCCGGGCATCGTTCGTACCGGACTGCGCTACCGGCTGATCGCCTACGCTCCCAACGGCTCTCGGTTGGGCCAGCTCCCCATGCCGCTGAGCTGGAACGCTGGCATCCCGCTCAACGACCTGCCGTCACTGGCTCTGGAGTACCCCAAGCACGTGCCGGGGGCCACGTACCTGGCCAACCCGTGTGAGGTGGCGCTGGAGCTGGCTCCGCAGGACGATCCGAACTACATCGAGCCTCCGAACTGCCGCTTCCTGGCCATCCGGGAGCAGGACGACCCCACTGACCGGCTCGGGATCGTTCGCTACTCGATGCCGCACTACGGCTGGCAGCTCCGCAAGATCCGGAACATGAACACCTCCCAGTTCGATGAGGAGGGGAAGCGTTCCTTCGCTGCGGCCACGCCTGGCCGCATCCTGAGCACGTTCATCGAGGAGGCCAAGGCCCGAGGCAACGTGCCGGGCCTCACCTACGACTTCACCAACACGCACGACTCGGCCGGACAGCCGTGGAACATCACGCTGACGCTCAGCTTCGACGCTGGCCAGGACCTGTGGTCCATCGTGGACGCCCTGTGCAGTCAGGGGGTCTTCGACTGGCGGTTCGACCGCCGTACGTTCCAGGTCTACAACGTGGACACCACGTTGCACGCCGATCGCACCAGTTCGGTGACCCTGCACGCGCAGAGGGACCTGCTCGACGCTCCGAACGACTCGTCCTACGAGGCGCTGGCCGGGCGCATCTTCATCATGGGCGACGGAACCCGGGTCACGGTCACCAACAACACCTCCCTCCAGCCCTGGGGCACGTGGGAGGAGGCCATGAACCAGAGCGGTGTGTCCGACTCGGGCACGCTCATCGCTCTGGCGCAGGCCAGGCTGTCGCAGACGACAGGGCGGCGTGTGCAGATGACACGCGAGATCGCCTTCCCGACCACGCTGTACCTGCCGCTCATCAACTACTTCCCGGGTGACTTCATCACGGCCCCGGGCAAGGACGGTACCAACGACGACCTGCGTGTGCGCCAGATCACCCTGACCTCGGACAAGAGTCAGGGTGTCACGGGCAACCTGGTGCTCAACGACCGCTTCATCGAGCGGGACCTGCGACGTCAGCGCACACTCGACTCGCTGACCACCAGTACTGGCCAGCCCGGCGGCGGTGGTGGCGCTCCCAGCGAGGACACCCGCCTGCCTGCTGCACCTGCGGGTCTGGTTCTCAACTCCGAGACGTACATCGACAACCGGGGCGAGGCTGTCGGCCAGATCAGCGCGGGCTGGCTGCCGGTGACCACGGCCACAGATGGCACACCGATGGACATCCGGCGCTACGAGGTGTGGGTGCGCCACGCGGTGGCCACTGCCCCGTGGCAGCTCGTGACGGTGGTGGACTCTCCGGACACGCAGGCGTTCCTGTCTCCGTTCGACGTCGAAGAGCTGTACCAGGTGCGTGTGCGCGCTGTTGGGCGCAACGAACGCCGTGGCCCCTTCACGCCTACGCAGACGATCCTGGTTGACCCGGACCAGGAACCGCCGCCGCCGCCGACCACCCCTGTGCTCTCGACGCGCCTCGGCGTGATCCAGGCGTACTGGGACGGGCTGGCGGCCGGAAGCCTGCCGATGCCGCTGGACTTCGACCACATCCAGGTGTGGATGAGCGCCGACCCGGTCGAGGACTTCGAGCGGATCGACACGTTGTACCGGGAGGGCTCGGCCGTGGTGCCGAACCAGCCCTACAACGAGCTGCGCTACTTCTACTTCGTGGCCGTGGACCGTTCGGGCAACGAGTCCGAGCCCTCGGGTGTGCAGTCGATCGCCACCGATCAGCTCGTGCCCACGGATGTCTCGCCCGGTTCCATCGGCTACGAGCTGCTGGAGGAGGGTGCGGTCCGTGACGACATCCTGGCCGACGATGCGGTGCGCAACCGGCACGTGGCGGCCGGGCAGATCACGGGTGACAAGGTCAGGGCCTACTCTCTGACGGCTGACCGCATCGCTGTCGGCAACACGAAGAACCTGATCACCGACCCGAACATGCAGGACGCCGATCTCAGCGCCCTGCGTGAGTCCCTGTCCAGTGCACACTCCGGAGGTAGCTGGGGATCGCACTCGACGCCGACCGGTGAGAACGGGATCAGCCTGTTCTACGACGCCGATGGCACCCACCGCTTCTTCTATGTGCAGAGCGTGGAAGCGGCCTCACTGAACGACCTCAACGCGGGCATCCAGATAGACCAGGACCTGGGCCGGGTCATCTTCCGTGCCCAGCTCATCTCTTCTGGCCAGCCTGCGGGTAGTACGGTGCAGGTGGCGGGGTACGCGCGCTTCCTGGACGTCAACGGCAACCTGCTGGAACAGCCTGCGACGACCGCAACCGTCCAGTTCACCTCCAGCGGGATCGGTGAGCTGATCTCGTCCAACGGTGCGGCCATCCCGGAAGGCTCGTTCTCCGTCATCGTCTACTTCCGTGTCATCCTGAGCGGAATGGACGGCAGTGGTGGCTTGCTCAGCATCACCAAGCCCTTCGCGGCTACCACCAACGGCCAGGTCCTGATCGAGGACGGCGCGATCAGCGCCAACAAGATCCAGGCCAACGCGATCACCACGGACAAGATCGACGCCGGGGCGATCGTCGCACAGCACATCCAGGCCAACGCGATCACCACGGACAAGCTAGCAGCCGACGCGATCACGGCCAAGCACACCATCACCGGTGCCACGATCCAGACCACAGCCACGACCAACCGTGGCGTGAAGATGACCAGCACCGGACTGCGTGCGTACGACCAGAACGGCAACGAGACCTTCAGCGTCTCGTCGGCCACGGGCAACGTGGTGACCACGGGCACCTACCGCTCAGGCTTGAGCGGGCAGAACCGCATCGTCATCTCGGACACGGCTACCTGGGCCTCCAACCCTGGCCTGACCATGTACTCCGGTGCCTCTGGTGCCCGCGACTCCTCGCTGTTCATGAGCACCCCCGGCGACGGTTCCGGCTTCGGGTCCTACAGCGTGGTGCTCTCGGGTTCCGAGGTCACGCGCAACAGCTCCGGACGTACGGACCTGGTGCTGAACCACGGAAACGGCGGCGGCGCATACCTGCGCTACCAGTTCGGCAGCTACGGCAACATCGGTGTGCAGTTCGAGACCTGGAACCTGTTCCTTCGAGGGCGTCTGACCGGTGGCCAGGGTTCTCACGACTTCGTGATCTGGGGGCAGAGCGGGACTACCGGCTCTGGGACCACGAACTGGGAGTTCCCGTACGGCTCGAACTCCCCCAACGGGGATCGCCTCGCGATTGCGACTGGCCACGGCAACGGAACTCTGGGGCGGCAGGTCCAGGTCACCGTCACTGTGCAGAACACCGGCAACTTCTTCGCTACCAGTTCGAGTGACGGTACGCACCGCGTCCAGTACGTATCCTTCTGGGTAGACCGGAACATCTAAGGAGGGGGGATGATGTCCCGCTACACACGAGTGGAGTTCGTAGAGCGGCGTGTGCAGGGCAGGAACGTACTCGACCGAATCATCATGCGCAACGATGAAGGGAGTGCGTTCACCGAAGACGGACAGCCCCTGCACTGGGTTCGTGAGATCCCTGTGCAGGCACTGGGGAATCGTACCGAGGTGTTCGGGCTGACCGACAATGCACAGGCGCTGGAATACATCGGACGTGGCCTGCAAGACCCCGAGGCCGATGACTTCGCTGCGGTGACCGTGTACCCCGCCTACACGGACTTCGTCCAGGCCGAGTGCAGGGCGGTACTCAACGGAGCGCAGCCACTTCCGCGAGGGCCGCAGCAGAGGATGCAGCCCAGAACGCTGATGGCCGCCGACAACGCGGTTCCTGCGCTGCCGACTGAGAACTTGGACAAGGCCCGAGCCTTCGCCAAGGAGCGTGTGCGCCTGTCCACGTCAGAACGTGGGCGCATGATGCTGTCGTCGTTCTCTACGACCGTATCCAGCCCTGCCGCAGCCGCCCTGAACTGCACTGAGGATGTTCTTCAGCAGATCTTGCTGGCAACTGACAAGGCAGCGGACATCATCGAGGCATTTCGTCTGGACACTGTGTTCAATGCTGCACCGTTCTTCCAGCAGGCGTTGGTTAATGGTCCGACCACAAGTTAGGGTGGGTTCGTACCAATATGCAGGGGGGCGTCATGTATCAGAACACCCAGCCGGGCGTGCAAATTGACGCGATGCTGGTGATCGAGCAGTTGCGCGCTCAACTCTCACAGGTCCAGTACGATCTCGCCATCGCGCAGGCCCGTCTGGCTCAGTACCAGACACGGGAGATCCATGACCACGCAGAACCCGTCAGCAGCGATGATCGAAGCTAAACACCTGGCAGATCGGCTCGCCAGTCTGCACAAGGACCTTGCAGAGATGCGCAAGGAAGTGCGGGAGAGCCTGAACCAGCGGGTGACGCACGCTGAGATCGGGGCTTTCACTCAGCTCATGGATCTGAGAATCGCTAGCGTCGAACGGCTTGTCGCTGAGCTGGAGAAGGACTTCAAGGAGGCGACTGCCCGCACCGAGGCGGACTACAAGGAACGCACGGCGCGCATCGAGAAGGCGCACAACGAGGACATCGACGGGCGCAAGAAGCTGATCTACCTGCTGGTCGCAGCAGTCCTGACTGCGGTCGGCACCATCATCGTCCAGGCCATCACGGGGTGAGCATGAGGAATGAGCAGGAACCGGAGGTCGTGGAAAGCACGACCACCGAAGAAGAGGACTGGCTGCCCGAGGCTTCCAAGCAGGTCGTACGGAGGCAGCCGGACTACCAGCGCGTTGACACCGTGTGCGACGCCTGCCAGTAAGGGAACGACATGGCTCTTCCGGAGAACTTCGTCAGCCGGGCTGACCTCGGCTGGGGGAACACGGCGGCCTCCTACGCCAACATCAGCCAGGGGCTGGTGATCCACTACGACAGCGGCAACCTCGGCCTGGCCAGCAAGCCGCACAGTGCGTGTGTGCAGTACTGGCACAACACGCGCGCCTTCCACCGAGGGCCGCAGCGGGGCTGGGCCGACATCGGCTACAGCTTCTTCAGTTGCCCTCACGACTACATCCTCGAAGGCCGGGGCCTGAACCGGCAGCAGGCTGCGCAGCCGGGCGGCAACGCCACGCACTACAGCGTGACGCTGGCCACCGGACCGGCGGAGGAGATCCCGGACGCACAGATCAACTCGGTGCGTCGGCTGCGCAAGTGGCTGATCGAGGACCACGACAACCACCCGCGTGTGCTCGGGCACAGGGACTTCATCTCGACGTCCTGTCCCGGCGACAAGGCATATGCGCTGGTGACCAATGGAACGTTCGCACAGCCCCCTGGGGCCATCACGGAAGGAGCCGACTTGCTCGGACTCAAGGAAGGCGACGGCATCCCCAACCCCTCGGAGGGGGTCAAGGCCGTCCAGCGACTCATCGTGGCCGCCGGTTTCGGTGACCTGCTCGGGTCCACCGGTGTGGACGGCCAGTGGGGGCCGGCCACCAGCGCCGGGCTCCTGGCCGCCCGCCAGTACGTCGGGTCCGGTCTCACCTCCATCCAGACCATGACCGGTGAGTCCTACGCCCAGCTCATCCGGGCGTGTGCTCGCCGGGAGGCCGAGCGCGCCGTCAAGAACCTGGACATCCCGTCCAGCGGCGGTGAGGGCGGCCTGCCCACGCAGTTCGACGCGACGATCAAGGTGAAGTAGATGACGAACCCGGTTCCCGAGCCCCGAGACGGGGACAACGCGTACGGCGAGATCGTGGCTCAGAAGGACGCTGCGAACCGAGGATGGCGGACCCTGGGTCAGGCCATTAGTGCCTCGGTTCTGGCCTTCCTGGGCGCGCTGGGGGCCGATCTGGCGGTCCCTGGCTTCCAGCTCGACTGGGAGTTGGCGGCGGTCGGCGGTGCCATCGCCGTCCTGACTCCTGTGCTGGCCTGGCTCCAGCGCCGGGTCGGTAAGTAACCGAACGACGGAAGCCCCCTGCGTGTGCAGGGGGCTTCTTCGTGTTACAGGCCGGTCAGCGCGTGTACCTGCGCCTGACGGCAGGCGGGGCACACGATCTCCTGGTTGCTCATCTTCGTGTTGCTGGGCACCTTCCACCCGTCAGCTCGGGCCAGCTTGCGCGCAGCGCCCACCTCCCTAGCGAAGGCGTTGTTCTCCGGCTGGTGGTAGACACCGCAGCCCTTGTCGCACCAGAGCACGTACATGCGTTGAACCGGCATCAGAACCTCCTGGTCTCCTCGCCCGAGCAGGTCGGGCAGTGCTCCTGCGGGTTGTTCAGTAGGTCACCGCCCCGACAGGGGCACACCTGTGTGCGCTCGGGCAGTGTCGGCTGGTCATTCTCGTCGGTCATGATGTCTCCGCCCATGTCTTACCCCAGTTCGCATCGGTTGCAAATGGGACTTCCGGGAAGTGCAGGGCTGCTCGGCCCTTCAGCTTCCGCTCCAACAGCTCAGCCGCTCCCTCGATCTCCTTCTCGGGAGCGTCGATGGTGGTGGCGTCGTGGACAAGGGCCACGATGTGCCAGTCCCAGCCCTTGTCCTCGATCTCGTCCTGTGCGTCGCAGGCCGCCAGCAGGTTGATGTCCGAGCTGTTCGACTGCGGCTTGAAGCTCAGCGCTGACCGCTCGACGTTGCCCGCGTTCTTGCGTGTGATGACTTCGTGCTGGAAGTGACGTCCGAAACGGGACACCAGCGGTGTGCCGTTGTGAACGGAGCGAATGATGTTCTCTCGCCACGGGCCGACCTTGGCCGCGTTGGTGAAGAACATGTCGATGATGCGCTGCGCTTCTTCCAACGAGGACCCGATCGCACCCGCGATAGCCCGAGCGCCCCGGCCGAAGTTGAGTCCGTAGATCACACCCTTGAGCTTGGCCCGCAACTCCTTCTTCGTGGCGTCATCGGCCGTGGTGAAGTCCACGTGCGGGAACACGCCGGGCAGCATCTGCGTGAAGATGTCCACGTCGGGGTTGTGGAACAGTTCCAGCAGGTAGGGGTCACCGGCCTCGGCCGCGATGACGCGCAGCTCAGCCTGGCTCATGTCCACCTGCACGTGCAGGCGCTCGTGCGTGTACGGCACGAACATCCTGCGCAGGCGCTTCTCCCGAGGGATGTTCTGGATGTTCGGGTTCTCGCTGGACAGACGGCCGGTCACCGTTCCGTGCAGCTTGTAGGTGGTGAACAGGCGCGGTCGAGGGCCACCGAGCACAGGGTTCTGCTTCTCCAGCAGGCTCACCACGTAGGTACTGAGCTGCTTGGTAATCCCACGCCACTTGAGGAGGGTAGCCGCGAACTCATCCCCCCGCTCAGCCCTGGGCAGCATCGTCTTCTCGTCCGTCGAGGCCAGGTCAACACCTGCCTGTGCGTACAGAGCCTTGATCTGCTGCCACGAGCCCGGGTTGAACTCGTACTCGACCTCCTTGGCCTCCTTCCAGGTGGTCCTGATCTTCTCTCCGGTCTCCGGGTCCTTCACCGTCTTGGACCGCTGGCGCATGACCTCGCGTGTGCGCGGGAGCACGCGGTGTGCCATCTCCACCAGGGTCTTGCGGAGCCTGGTGGCGTCGATCTCCAGGACCTCGGCCAGTTCCTCCCGGGTGTACTCCGGGTCGAAGCCGATGCCGTAGGGCTCCCGCTTCTGGAGCATCCGGGAGGCCCGCATGAGCACGTTCTCGAACACGTTGCGGACATCGCTGTCGGCAGCGACCAGTGGCTCGAACAGTTCGAGCAGTTCCCACCCGTACTGCACGTCCAGTGCGTTATAGCGGTGCAGTTGCAGAGGGTCACGAGAGGCGAGGTTGGTCTTGTCCCCTCCCACGTCCCACGGCTCAGCACCCAGGTAACGCACAGCGAGTGCTTCAAGCGCGTGCTCACCGGCGGCCGGTTGCAGAGCGTAGTGTGCGAGCTGCGTGTCGAAGGCCAGCTCCAGGGAGCGCTCGTCACCGCCCAGGCCGTAGCCCAGGGTCGGCAGGTCGAACTTGCCGTTGTGTGCGACGAGCTGGAAGTTCCGCAGTGCCGTGATCAGCTCGGGCCAGGGCTGGCCGAGCTGGTCGCGCGGGATGACCAGCGTCCCCTGGAGCGGGTTGTGCAGACCGACGCACAGCAGCTCTCGCTGGCTGTGGTGCAGCTTCTTGATGTCGCCCTGCGTCTCGATGTCTACGTAGAGCCGCAGGTCATCCGTTGTTTCGAGCAGCGCGGACAACCACGACAACGTTTCCGTCCTGGTCGATGAGACCAGATGCCTGCCCGAGGGCAACGCAGCCCTCGTGCCCGACAGAGTCGAGCGTGCAAGGCCAAGCGAGGCCCGCAAGCATGTGAGAGTATCCGCCCTCGTCGTGATCTGCGCGGATGAAAGCGTTGGGATCACTGGCACTGATGGCGGTATCGCCCCAGAGGACAGGGAATCCATCGACCCCATCCGGATAAGGCAGGTGGCCTTCCGGCCAGCTTCCGGGGTCAACGGCCCACACACCAGTGAGACTGGCGGCCTCGGCTCCTTCGTCCACACCTGCCTCACTGCGTGCCTCAGCACGTCCTTCGCTGGCGGTGTCAGTGGTTCCGACGACCAGATCACGATCATCCTGCGTCATCCTCGCCTTCTTCAGCATGTTCGACACGTAACTGGTCGAGACGCCGAGCAGCCGAGCAATGACCACAGTGCTCATCCCACCTTCGTAGGCGAGCCTGATATGCTGGATGCCGTACGCCTCGTTCTCGTTCTTTTCGCGGAGGGCTTGGACCAGGTAGTCGAGGAGGGCGGGGTCGAAGGCCCCGCCCATCTTCGTCTGTCCGGTGTTCACCTTGATGCCGAGCCGGGTCAGCATGGAGCGGTGCACACGCACGATCTTGGCGATGTGTGCCGCCGAGAAGATGCCGAACGTGGCCAGCCGCTCCATCGCTTCGCGCCGCTCGTCCTTGTCGAAGACGTGCGCTCGCTTGTAGATGGAGGAGGCGTAGCCCAGGTACGCCTCCCGCACCTCCGGGTCGATCTCGAAGCGAGCGACCGTGGAACCGCCGCCGTTGCGCACCTTACGGATCGACACGAGAGCCATGCCTACCACCCCATCTTCCTGATGACCTTGGTCGAGCCCTGGTACTCGACCATGATGCGGTTGCCATACTCCAACGCTTCGATGATCTCACCGAACTCCCGGGGGCGGAAGCGGGATCGCACCTTGTTGTATGCCTTGGAGTACGAGACTACCTCACCGAAGGTCCCCAGCGCCTCTTCGACCTCCTCCTGGCGCTTCGCCCACTCGCTCTCGCGCACCTTGCCAGCGAGAAGCAGCAGGTTGGAGTACCAGTGCTCCGCGAAGGAGATGGCCTTCACGATGTGGCGCATCTCGACCTCATCACGCTGCTCCACCATGGCCAGGATGCACGCCACCTTCAGCGTGCTCTTGGACAGGCGGTCGGTGGTCGGCTCGATCACCGATGCCAGGTCGTGACGCTCCGCCTCGGACCCGATGTCCCAGACGAAGTCGTTGAACCGCTGCCACGCCTTGGCCTCAACGCCGATGGGCACCTGGTTGCCCGGCTTCGTCATGTTCTCCCAGAACATCCGGGCCTGTGCGATCTCGGCCACCAGCTCCTCATGCTCGATGTCCACCACGGCCGTGAGCGAAGGCGCACCCGAGCCGGGCTGGACGAACCGCGCGGGCTCATCCATCTGCTGCATGTAGACCGACTCGCGTGTGCGCTTGGGCGGCTCAGCGTACTCGAAGAGGAACCGAGCCAGGAAGCCCGAGCCGAAGTCCCGCAGTTCCAGGACCTCCGTGATGTCCTCGGTGATGCCGGAGAGGAACATGTTGAAGGAGGTACGTGCCGCCTTCGTCTTACCCGTCGTCGCCCGCAGCCGACCACGCACACGCCCGTCGTACAGCTCCGTGAAGGTCTCCTTCAGGCCGGACATGTAGCCCTTGGCCCCGATCTCCCGGAACATGCCATGGACCTCGTCACGGTTGTACAACTTCGACCGGCCGGGATCGTCGGCCAGCTCGACCGTGAGCCCTTCTGCCGTGGCATCCGAACCGAGGTCGTACTGGTAGTAGTCGCTCTCCAGCGCCTCGATGGTGTCGAGCATGTAGCCCCTGGCCGTGGACTTCCGAGACCGCGTTGTACCGCCGAGGATCATGAACCAGAGGTTCAGCCCTCCCATCTTGAAGCGGGTAGCTGGGTACGCGAAGTCCGAGAACACCGTCGAGAGCACAGTCAGGATGCCCGCACGCTGGTACCCCTCGGCGGCGTCCGTCCGTGTGCGCGCCCAGGCGATGTAGCGGTCCACGATCGTGTTGTCCGGCACAGAGGGACGCTCGTGGGGACGGAGAAAGGTCAGCCCGTCCTTGCGCCGTAGCTTCTGCACAGAGGCTTGCTGGACCCCTTGCGTCGCGGCGGGCAGGACATCGGACATGTCCAGCTCCATCGCACGCAGCGTCTCCAGTTCGTTGAAGTCCAGCTCGCTCTTGGGCGGCGCGTTCACGGGGTCCGAGTACGCCTTCTGGACCTCCTTCCAGAAGTCCTCCTGCGGGCGGCCGTCCTGCTCGTACTTGTTGCACCCGGCGTTCCAACCGAGAACGAAAGCCGCCTCGATCGGCACACCCTGGCGCGAGAGTTCGCTCAGGAAGTTCCACATCCGGGACGAGCGGTCACCCTTCATCCCTCCGTTGCGCCCCACCTTCCGGTGGAACAGGTCGTGCAGCCGTGTGCTGGAGCCCAGGTACCGCATGGCCCGCTCCAGGGTGGGCAGCTCCTGCTGGATGGGCATCGGCAGCTTGGTGACCTCCGCGCGGGAGGGCTCGACGGGCGGGTAGATCTCGTGGATGTTGGCCAAGGTCGTGAAGACCTTGGTGTGCAGGGTGCAGGTCACCTCCCACGGTGCGTCCAGGTTCGGCTTGTTGTTCATGGTGCCGGGGATGCGCAGCAACTGGCCGATGTCCCAGCCCGAGGTGTCACAGCCCTCGGCCGCGTGGCCGTGCGCGATACGCCGAGAAGCCCGTGCCAGCTTCTCGGGGTCCCGGCAGTCGTCGTCGCCCTCGATCCTCCAGTAGAGCTGGAACCGGCCGGGGCTGGTCTCCACCGTCAGCGTCGGCTCCAGCTTGAACAGCTCGGGCCGGGCCGTGTCGGCGTCCGCGTAGGCCACCCTGCCGATGGCAGCGTTCTCCGCCTTGCGGTTGTCCGCCGTGTGGAACAGGGTCGGGACGAAGTACAGGTCCTTGTGCTTGTTAGCCACGACGTAGGCCACGACGTCATCCCGCTGCTGCGGCCACTTGAAGAAGGCGTTCTTCGACGGGCCGTTGTCCGGAGACGGGTCGAACTTCCCGTTGCCGGGGAAGCTGGCGATGCACAGGTAGCCGGTCAGCTCGTGGAACAACAGCCCGAAGAAGCCACCGGCCTTGATCGACTTCCGCTCTGACATCCGTGTCCTTCCAAAGAGGCGGGGCTGCACACCACCATGATGGCGGTGCGCAGCCCCGGGGGTGTGCTCTTGAGACTAGCTGAACAGGCCGCCGTCACCGGACGCGAACTCGTCCAGGCCGCCCGAGTCGTTCGGGCCGCCCTCGGTCACGGCGCGGAAGGCGTCGAACCGTTCGAAGAGGCGCGGGTTGCCCTCGTCGTCGGTGGTGTTGCCCTGCTCGTGCTTGGTGACCCTGGCCTCCAGCGTCTTGCCGTACAGCTTGTTCGGGCCGGGGACGCGGAAGTTGATCCGCTCGCCCTCCTTCGGCGGCTTCGGGATGTCGAAGCCCAGGGCCTTGAAGACCTTGAAGGCGGTGAAGAAGGCACCGCTCCAGAGCGGCGCGTAGATGGTGAACCGGCGGCCCGAGCCCCACTTCGCCTCCTCCTGCGGGAGGACCTTGAGGGTGATGTGGTAGACCGGCTTGCCCTCGTTCTTCTGGCTCTTGGAGGGCTTGACCTCGGCCTCGTAGATGGAGAACTTGACCCAGGTCCCGATGGGGATGAGGGGGAACTTGGTGGTCTTGAGGTCGTCGCCGGACAGGTCGAGAACGATGTCGTCCCCGTCGCCCCCGGCCGCGCCGCCGAGCAGGTTCTCCTCGTCGGTGGTCTTCATGAAGTCGTTGTTGCTCATTGTGATTCTTTCTGTTCGTTCTGTGTGTTTGGTTAGTTCTGTTACTGGTTGGTAGCTACGAGTAGATGGTCTTGTGGATCTCCGCCATCGTCGGGTTGGTCATCTCCTTCGGGAGCTTACGGAAGCGGTCACCCGCCACCACACCCGACGCTCCGGCGAACCGGACGACCGGCACGGACTGGCCGTCCTCGGTCTGCGTCATGCGAGTGTAGCCCACGACCGAGGGGACGCGCACGACCTCGTTCTTGGTCTTATTGCCCTGCATCAGCGGCTCCATGACCACGTTGCCCAGGCCGTCCTGGCTCGTGTCCGCGTGTGCGGTGATGATGGTCGTGAACGGCGCAGCGTGGAAAGTCTCCAGGATCTTGCGCATCCTGGTCCACACCACCCCCCAATCAGCCAGCAGCATGGCGCGGTCACCCATGCTGTTGTTCGGCTTGGCTCCCGGCTGAGTCGTCGCCTGACGGCGAATGATCTCATCGGTGAGCTGCACCTGAAGGGCGTTGACCGGGTCCAGGATCACCGTCTTGTAACCGTGGTCCTGGTTGATCATGGCGTCGAGCACGGCGGACGACTGCTGCCACGTCTCCGTACGGTACACGTCCACGTTCGGGTAGGTGGTAGCCCCCACCTCCGCACTGCCCTCGAAGTCCACGATGGCAACGGGAGACATCTCCTCGACCACCGAGGCCGACATCGCCAACGTGGTCTTACCGGTCTTCCCACGTCCGTAGAACAGGAACGTCGGGCTCTTGGCCAAGTCCTTCGGGGACTGCATGGTCACACCCTTGACCTTGCTCAGGTCGAGAGGCATCTGCTCACTTCTCCTTTCGGCTGCGCTTGGCGCGCCGCTTCTCACGATTTCGATGGCAGGTAAGGCAATCGCCTGGTCGGCCATCCGAACGCTTCATCCGGTTGTCCGAGGTCATGGCGTGACCCCGCTTACAGCGACTCTTCGGACCCGCCAATCCCCGGTGAACATTCTCCTTGTTCGTTACCGGCTCCAGATGGTCCGGACGAACACATGCCCTGTTCCTACACAGGTGGTCCAGGTGCAGTCCTTCAGGGATAGGACCGACGAACGACTCGTACATCACACGATGTCCGTAGAGTGTCTTCGTCTTTCCATCACGTCGGACACCGAGCTGCGAGTAACCGCTCTTCATGAGGTCGCCCGACCAGACCATACATCCCTGGTCGTTGGGCAACTGCACCTTCGTCAGGAACCGTCGCAGCTCCTTCTCACTGACCTGCAATGATGCCTCTCAGATACCGTAGCGCCTGCCGCAAACCCAGCAGTCCGGGTCTTGGGGCAAGGACATCAGCCGCCCCTCCTGCACCTGCTGCCACACTTCTTCCAATCTCACCAGGGCCATCTCCGCCACACCTCGGTTGTACGGGGCGAAGCACTGCCAGGTGTCGTCCAGGTTGTTGCTGTCCCGGGGGATGAAGTTGATCCCCACGTCCAGCGGCGGGCTGCCTGTCTGCTGCTCGACGCCGAACCCGTAGAGGTCTGTCTGGAAGACGTACTCCTCGGGCACACCGTGCAGCTTGTAGTTCTTGAGCTTGGCCTTGTCGGTCGTCTTGTGGTCCACGATGGCGACGTACCCCGTGCGGTGCACAGCCACGACGTCCACATGGCCCTTGATCATCCCGTATCCGGCCAGCTCGTAGATCGGGAAGCTGCCCTCAATGACCAGTGTCCACTCGTCCGGGTCAGCTACCTGGGCCAGGCCCACCTCCATCTGGTGGTGTGCGCCTGTGCCCAGCCACGCCTTGAGCCCGAAGTTCTGGCGCAGCAGATCGGGGTTGTACCCTTCGGGTCGGTACTGCGGGTACATCCTCGTGAGCTTCAAGCCCAGACAGAAGTCACAGCGATAACCGAGGTCTGAAGGCCCCACCATGCGCTGCTCGTCTCGTGCGGTACGGGCGGTGATGGCGTCCCTCAGCAGCTTCTTGAGAGCCATCCGCCCCTCGTCACGACTCATCGGACTCCGAATGGTCGCAGATATCGCCCCACGCCTTGCCTCGCATCGTCTGCTTGGCCTGCTCCTGCACCAGCGTGGGCATCGCCTCCCACAGCATGGCGGGCAGCTCGGTGCCGTAGGTGATCCGGACCTCGTCCGGCTCACCGTCGTCGTCCTCGGCGTCCTCGTCCCGCCACGGCGGCCGGGAGACCACGACCACCATGTCCATGGTCCCGTCGTCCTCGCACAGGACGGGGTTGACCTCCCAGGTGTTGATCCAGTCCAGCGTCTCGCGCTCGTCTTCGGTCAGCTCGTTCTCTTCCATCGCCCCACTCTCTCACGTAGGGGTGACCATCCAGCGATGGATGGCCACCCCGTGTAAACGCCCCCGCCGGGTGATTACAGCAGTGACATTAGCACACCTCGGCGGCCCGCTCCGCCTGGGCCTTGGCCGTGTTCTGCACCTGCGTGTGCAGAGCCTCCGCCATGATCTGGATCACCAGGTGCGGGGTCTGCTCAGCCATCGCTCGTACCAGGTCGGCCACCTTCACCGCCATCGGCACGGTCACCGTACCATCCGGCAAGCCCGGCACGGGCAGGGGCATGTTGACCAGGATCGAGCTGTCCATGAAGCCCTCGGACTCCATGTCCTGCGCCGTGCTGACGGACAGCTCGGTGATCAGGTCCACGCTCCAGTCCACGTCGGCCATGCCACGGTCCACGTCGAGCAGGAAGTCCATGATCTCCCGTCGCTCGGACTCGCTGTTGCCCGAGTACTCGATGGCCAGGGCCACGTCGCTCAGGCTGACGTCCACACTCAGGCTGGTCACTTCCCGCCTCCGAGCACACGCTGTGCGCTGTCTCGCTGGTCTGCGGTCTGGCCCGGGTCAGACGCCATCCGCTCCAGCTCCTCCTTGGACCGGCCACTGTTGGCCTCGTCCAGCTTCTTGTCCAGGTACTCGCTACGCCCCATCACAGACCCCTGTCCATGTTCTCCTGGTGAACGAACAGCCGCAGCTCCGACCCGTGCTTGGCGCACGTGTCCACCCAGTAGCCGGGGTGTTCGAGCGGCGGCGGCCAGGCGAGGAGGTGGAAGGCTTCGACGGCCTCCTCCTCGCACAGCACGCACTCGTGCGGTCCTTCGTCCACCCGCTGCGCCGTGCTGTGGTGCTTGGCCAGCGGCAGGTCGGTGATGTGGCAGCCCAAGAACTTCTCCAGTGCCGTCACTGCTGGTGGTTCCTCTCGTCGTCTCGGGCCACGGCCTCGTCCACAGCGAGCTGGAGTTCGGCCTTGTCACCCTTCTCGGCCAGCTTGACCAGGTCCTCGTCGTGCAGGTCCTTGAGCGGTCGGTTGTCCTTCGCCATCTCTTCTCACTCTCCTCATCGGGCGCGGTCGGCCCGGCGCACACCCGAGGGCTTGGGGTGTGCACCGTACCCGTCCTACCGAACGGTGTGCAGCAGGTTCATCAGCTCCGTGGTGTTGATCCGCAGAACCTCCTCGGTCACCGAGTCGGCCAGCAGGGCGGTGCCTCGGGAGGGAACCGCGTGCACACCCACGCACTGCTTGGTCCAGTCGGTGTCGGACTTGCTGCTCTTGGTGAAGGTCAGGCCCTGGGCCTCGAACGTGTGCTTCATCCTCTACTCCTTGGTCTTCCAGATGTAGCGGGTCACCTGGACAGGGACGACCCGGTGCCACACGATGAACTTCTGTCCCTCCTCGTCCCGCTCTTCCCAGAGAGGGTCATCGGGGTAGGAGACGTCCACGAAGGTGGTGAAGTATCCGTCATGGGGCACGCGGATCACGAGTTGGCGTTGGTCCTCGTGGTTCACCGCTCCGACCAGGCCGTACCCGTCTTCCGAGTACTTGTATTCAGCCAGGTAGGGGGGCTTGTCCATGTCGGTGATGTCCGGGAGCTGCCAGCTCCAGAGCTTCACCGAGTCCCACGCGATCAGCATCTCGTCTGCATTCATATTACACACTCCTCACTGTCCTCCAGCGGAGGCGGCGGGTGTGCGTCGGGATCAGGGACGCACACCACCGTCACTGCTGCGGTCGGTGGAGTTCCAGCAGCCGGGCCAGGCGGGTGACCGTGTCGGCAGGGGACTCTGCCCCGTCCTCGGTCACCTCATAGCAGTCCAGGACGATCTCGGTGATCTCGTCCAGCAACTGCTCCGCGAACTCGGCGCGCTTGCCCTCGTCGGCCTTCACGCGCTTGGGCTTGCGGTGGCGGCCCATCTCACAGCACCTTGAACCCGACGCGCGTGGTGTCCGGCAGGGTCACCTCGCGGTAGTCGTCCGGGGCCAGCACCTTCTTGGCCAGGCTCCCGTCCAGCTTCTCGACGGTGATCTTGGCCAGCTCCTGCTCGGTCAGCAGCTCCCGCGCCAGCTTCTCGTTGAACTTGCGGGGGTAGGTCAGCTTGACTTCGATGCCCGGGGCGTTGCCACCCTGCGGCACGGAGAGCTTGGTGTGCTTGCCCTCGAACCGGCGACGGATCTCGTCCTTGTAGGTGTCCGCGTCCTGCTTGGCCAGCTCCTGGCGGGCGGCGGCTTCGGCGGCCAGTCGGATCAGGGTCTCGTCGGTCAGGTTCTGGATGCTCTCGCTACGGTCCATGGTTCTGCCTCTTCTCTCACTGGTTGAAACTGTTCAGAGGGCTGTGTGCGTGCCCTGCCGCCTGGAGCAGCGTGATCATGGCGTCGAAGGTGACCTCGACAGCCTCGTTGTCCAACGATTCGGGTATGACCCCACCGCACCAGCAGTTGCTGTTGGTCAGCAGGTCCTGCATGGTCAGCATGGTGACGAACGCTCGCCACATCCCAACCCGCTTGGCCCCGTAGCCCGCCCGCTTGGTCACGAGCACGGCCAGCTTGCCCTCGGCGTTCTCCCGCTGTGCCTCGGCGTCGGCCAGCCACTGCTTGATCTGGTTGCAGCTTGCCTGCTCGGCAGCCTTACCGCTCTTGACCTGGAACACAACACCCCGTGTCCCGGTGATGTCTCCCTTGTCGTTGATCCCGTACAGCACACGCGGCTCGGCGTCGGGGAAGGCTCCCCGCTCACGTAGCCGCCCGGCCACGGCGTTCTCGCCTTCTCGGCCGATGCGCTTGGGCTTGTTGGTCACGTCGTGGTCCGTCCTCTCAGCTTGGCCAGAGCCTCTTCGTGCCTGGCCACCTCTGCGTCAACGAACCGTGACACCTTGCGCGCGTCGATGGCGTCGCTCACCTGCCCGGCCTTCATGTCCGGAGTGACGTCGATCCCCATCTTGCGCGCCAGTGCTGCCTGCTTGTCGCTCGGCTTGCGCTTGCGCCACGGTGCGTCCTTGTTGTCCCAGTCTCCCGCCTTGGCCCTGGCGATACGCTCCAGCTCTTCACGAGCCTGCGCCAGCGAGGGTACGGCGGGGTCCTTGGGAGGCTTGCTGGCGACACCGTCGATGATGACCCGAGCGTGGTAGGTACCCGGCGCGATGCCCGGTACCAGGAAGTAACCCCGCCCTCCCGCCACGATGAAGGGGTAACCCTTCTTCGAGGTGACCCACCTCACATCAGAGGTGGCGGCGAACAGGTCGATGTCCTTCCACCCTCCGATGACCAGCAGTTCCTTCTGCATCTCCATCCCGGCCTCAGTCTCGGCCGTGATGGTGGGCTCGGTCTCCTCTTCCTCGTCCTCCTCTTCGAGGAAGGAGTTCTTGGTCTTCTTGGCCTTGCCCGTCAGGTCCACGATGGACGCCAGCCTGTGCCGGGTGGTCACCCCCGTCACGTCCAGGATGAGCGCGTCCGTCTTGCCCGTCTCGGGTGCAGGACGAAGCACACGCCCGGCCATCTGGATGTACAGGCCCGGGTTCATCGTCGGCCGGGCCACCACCAGGCAGCTCACCTTGGGCTCATCGAAGCCCTCGGTCAGCACCATGCAGTTGACCACCACCTGGATCAGCCCGAGGTTCAGCTTGCGCAGGACCTCCCGCCGCTCCTCGTCAGCCATGTCACCCCAGACCGTGGCGGCCGGGATGCCGGTGTCGTTGAAGGCGTCGGTCATGGCGTGTGCCACTTCGACCGTGGGGCAGAAGACGATGCCCGGCCGGTCGCTGGCGTACTCCTGGTACGCCTTGGCGATCTCGCTCATGGCGTCGGCGTCCAGCATGAGCTGGGCCAGGCTCTTGGCCGTGAAGTCTCCGGCCGTCTTCTTCGCCTGGTCCAGGTCCATGCCCGGCACCACGACCTGCTTGGCGTGCGGCTTGACCAGGAAGCCATCGCTGATCATGTCCGCGATGTCCCGGGTATAGACCACGTCCTCCCAGACCTTGGCCAGGCCACCCTTGTCCCGGGTCATCGTGGCCGTGAACCCTGCCACGGGGATGCCGCCCTCATCGAAGCCACCGTAGTGCCGCAGCACCCGCTTGTAGCTCGGAGCAGCAGCGTGGTGTGCCTCGTCCACGATGATGGCCTGGATGCCCTTGATCTGCTCGGCACGGGGAAGTACCGAACAGCGGGAGCACTGGTTGCAGCGCCCCATGGGGTTGCCGTCCTCGTCCACCTGTTGGTTGCGGCAGGGTCGGCGGTACGACATGGTCTGCACACTGGCCACGACCACGTGTGCGTTGTCGTGCTCGTTCCGTCCACCCTTGACGATGCCGACGCGCAGGTGAGGGGACACCTTGCGGATCTTGTCGGCCGCCTGCTCCAGCAACTCCTCACGATGGGCGAGCACGAGCACACGTGCGATGCGGCGTGTGCGTCGCAGCTCTCGGATCAGGTGGCTGAACACCACCGTCTTGCCTGCCCCAGTAGGGAGGACAACGGCGAGACGCTGCCCGCCGTTGTCCCACCCACCGAGCAAGGCGTCGATCGCTGCGCTTTGATACTCACGCAACTCGAACGCCATGGGTCAGCCCACCACCCGAGCCATCATCCCGGCCATGCGCATCTGCGCCTGCTCGCGGCTCAGGCCGTAGATGTAGGGCTCCTCCCCGTCCTCGCCGGGCTCCTCGGACTCCTTCTCCGCCACGCGCGCCTCCAGGTACTCCTGGAGTTCCATGCGGGTACCGGTGTACAGGTCGTCCCGCCCCTTCAGGTCCTCGAAGGGAGACGGGCACGAGCACCCGGCGTCGCTGGCCCAGA
>Ga0209075_1000196_pt1 | contig 56141 bp, 43 predicted proteins | sample Stecom2011_FD_187523 | JGI IMG/M metagenome (GOLD analysis project Ga0209075, IMG submission 187523) | Agricultural soil microbial communities from Utah to study Nitrogen management - Steer compost 2011 (SPAdes) (version 2) | ecosystem: Environmental > Terrestrial > Soil > Agricultural land...
ATGGACCATTAGCGGATATATTAGATGTACTACCTGATGGTGGCTCATTCTATATTTTCCCTAATGCAACTGATTCGAAAGTACGTGATGCTGCTATTAAATTATTCTGGAATCCTAATTATACAGGCGGAGCTATTGTAGATAATGATAATGAAGCAGCAGCAACTAATGGCTTTGATGCTGAAACATTCGATGCAGAATATTTTGAAACATTAAGTGTAATTTCTGACTTTGTTGCAACAGAAACAGACAAAGCTCCTAAGCTTCCTCGTCCTGTAGTTACAATTAATGAAAATGTAATTACTTGGGCTAAAATCGAAGGTGCTGAAAAATATACACTTTATGTAGATGGTGCTGTAAAACAAGATTCTATTGGTACATTAAATGAAGAAACTGGAGTTTACTCATTTGATTTAGGCACATTAGGTCTTGAAAGTGGTACTTATACAGTTCAACTTCGCGCATTTGCTGCAGATAGCAAAGTTAACTCAACTTCAGTATTAAGTGATGCTGTTGAATATAAATCTGAAAGATTATCAATGCCTGCAAACTTCATACTCGAAGAAGATGTAGTTAAATGGGATGCAGTAACTGGTGCAGTTAAATACTTAGTAAGAGTAGATGATGCAGAACCAGTTGAAGTTGAAACTCCTGAATTCCAAGTTCCAGAAGATAAATTAGTAAATGGTACAGTAATTGGTGTAATTGCAGTAGGAACTGGTGGAATCTTAGATTCTCAAGAAGCTGAATTTGTATTACAAATTGAACCTGAAAAAGTATTTGCGATTATGATTGGTGACAAGACAGCTAACTATAAAGAATTTACACTTGCTGAATGGTTACATCATGCAGATCCAAATGGTGGAAATGATGTGGGTGCTAAATTTGTTCCTGGTTTAGTTGTTGTAACTGACTTAGCTGATTTAGCAGATTTAGATGATAGTACTAAACTAATAAATGGTGGTTACTTAGCATTAGTAGGTAGCGACATGAAAGTTAAGTATATCGCAACTAGATGGGGTCAATCTTGGGATACTACAGATGGTTGGAAACTAAACGGTGCTAACCAAACAGAACAATGGGCTTGGGGTCTAAACTTACTAGCAAGTTATGTTAAACCACATCTTGCTGAAGGTGATTTCCTAGTCTTAGCTTCTCAATATGGTGATGGCCTACCTTCTGGTACATATCGTGACTTCTTAGGTAACCTACTAATTAAAGAACTTCCAAGTGGTGACCATAGAAATGTTACTACATTTGATGATGCAATTGATCCATCAACAGTAGAAATTAGTTTCGTAGAAGTAGTTACTAAAGAAGCTATTAAAATTGGTTCTACAGTAACAAACTATAGAGCATTCACATTAGAAGAATGGCTTGAATATGCTGATCCAGATGGAAGCAATGACATTGGAGCACAAAGGATTCATGGCTTTGTAGTTGTAACTGATTTAGATGACTTAGCAGATATGGAAGATGATACAAAAATATTTGCTGGTGGTTATCTAGCAGTTGTAGATAGCGAGAACAAAGTTAAATACATTGCTACTAGATGGGGTCAATCATGGGATACTACAGATGGTTGGAAACTTAACGGTGCTAACCAAACAGAACAATGGAATTGGGGCGCTACACTATTTGCTAGTTATGTAAAACCACATCTAGCTGAAGGTGACTATCTAATTCTTGCTAGTCAGTATGGTGGCGGACTACCTTCTGGAACATACCGTAACTTATTTGGAAATGAACTAATTAAGGTATTAGAAGGCGATCATAGAAGTGTAACTACATTTGATGATGTTATTGATCCATCAACTGTAGAAATATTTATCGGTGAAGTTGTAGAGTATCTACCTCTTGACTAATCTATAAAGACAATATAAAATATAAGTCGAGGCTTGCCTCGACTTACTTTTTTAGGAGTACGTATGAAATTTGAGAAGTTTTTTAATTCGAAATTTTATAAAGTTTTAGAACTAATATATAGACTAATAATTACTAACTTAGTAGGATTGCTTGCGATTTTACTTGGACTTGGTATATTTTCTTTAATGAGTGCAATTATTTCAATGGTGATTATTGTAAAGTCAATTTCGACTGATACTGAATTTCCGTTAGTAACAGTCTTTATTAATTCATTTAAAAAGAATTATAAACGAGTTTTACCTCTATCATTTTTTTATTTATTTTTAATAGCCTTAAGTGTTTTTAATTTATTTTTCTTTTATGTATGGTTTAATGAGGTAGGCTCATTATTTTACGAAGTTGCTTTTAATTTCTCAATTTTCATATTGCTATTTGTTTTAGCTATGTTTATAAATGCATGCTTTGTGTATGTTTACTTTCCTAACCTAACAAACTGGAAGGTTATTAAGTATTCATTTACACTATTTAGAGTAACTATTATCCAGTTTATCTTAATGATAATCTTTTTAGTAGGTTTATTCTTTTTAGTATATACAATTCCTCTACTAGTAATCTTTATCTATATATCACTAGGACTATATTTAATAAACTATAGTTTGAAAAATACATATAGGATTTTAGTTGTTGATGGGGTAGAATCATTAAATGCTTTTATGTATAAGTAGAATAATTTTTTAGGTATTTCTTAAATGAGAAATACCTATTTATTTTTTTAAAACAACTCTTATTTTAACTTGACTAGACATTTAAACTTTGCTATAATAACGGTAGGACAGATGTATATAAAATGGAGGAGAAAAATGAAGAAAAAGCTTGCGATATTTTTTCTAGTTATTTTAATTATTGGCGTAATTAGCATTATTCCAAGAAATGTAGAATCAAAACCAACAAAGAATTATCAGGGGAGTGTTTATTCTTTATCCTCCGTCGATGCTGGAAGTTATGGTGAATATTTAACTAAGTATGAGGACTTTTTTCCAAATCACACAATCGAAATAGATCCACTTGATTATGTTGATTTTACTAATCAATTATTTGATGAACTTCCACATGAAGAAGAAGTATTAGATGAAGTAGGGCTATATATTCCGGAAACTGGCGATATTGCTTGGGAAGTAGATGTTTTAGAAGCTGGATTTTATAATATAACAATTGAATATTTTGCTCCTCCAGGAAGAAGTAGTGAAATCTCAAGAGGCTTAATGATAAATGGAAATTATCCATTTACTGAGGTTACTAACTTTAAGTTAAGTAGAATCTGGGAAGATGAGTTTGATGTATCTTCAAGACATACTCCTGGAAAACATGACTTAAAACCAAAGCAAATTGAAAAAGCTAGATGGGTAACTGAAAGTATTCGCGATAGAAGTGGTTATTACGGTGGCGATAGTTATAAGTTTTATTTTGAAAAAGGCATAAATGAAATAAGATTTATTCAAGACCGTGAACCAATTATAATTAAGAAGATAACTCTACACCAACCAGAAGAGATTAAATCTTATAGTGAAGTTAAAGAGTTATATAATCAAAACAATTATAAAGTAATAGGTACTGCTAATTTTGATAGCAGTTATAAAAAGATTCAGGGTGAAAGCGCATACGAAAAATCAACCCCAATCCTTGCACCAGTTGCAAACTGGTCAAGTTATAAGGTTGACCCTTATGAAAAGTTTATTACTAGATACAACACTATAGGTGGTGTAACTTGGCGAGTACCAGGAGACTGGATTAGCTGGGAAGTAGAAATAGAAGAGGCAGGACTATATGAATTAACTTTTAAAGTGCTTCAAAATTATGACCGTGGAGTATATAGTTCAAGAAGGTTATATATTAATGGAAAAATTCCGTTTGCGGAAGCAAGAAACATCCAGTTTGCTTATTCAAGTGATTGGCAAAATGTTACCTTAGGTAATGAAAATGAAAATTATTTATTTTACTTAGAAGAAGGTAAAAATGTAATTACTTTAGAAGCGACAATTGGAATCTATGGAACAGCAATAAGGTTAGTAGAAGAAGTAATTGCAAACTTGAATGAGTTATATAGAAAAATCGTTATGATTACTGGTGTTACACCAGGTGAATATCAAGACTATATGCTGGCAAAGCGTATTCCTAACCTATATGAAATGATTGATGATGCTATTAATAATCTTGAAGGTGCTAAGGAAGAAATAATTATTATCTCAGGTGAGAGAAGCCAGATGATAGCAAGCCTAGAGAGAACTCTACATCAATTAAGACGCTTTAAAGTTAGTGAACTTGAAATTACTGGTGGCATCAAAGAGTTAGATGATAATATTGCTGCTTTAGGTACTTGGGTAATGAATATCTCAGAACAATCTTTAGCAGTTGACTCAATATTTGTTCATGGTAGTGAAGTTGAACTACCTAAAGCATCAACAAACTTCTTTCAAAAGATTTGGCATGAAATTATTATGCTAATTGGAAGTTATGGTGCAAATACTTCGCTTGAAAGTAGTGTTGAAGTTGAAGGACCTACTATTCAAGTCTGGATTGCTTCCGGTAGAGATCAATCCCAATTATTAAGACAATTAATCGATGAGTCATTTACTATAGATAAAAATATAAATGTAGAATTAAAACTAGTTAGTCAAACTGCCCTACTACCGGCAACATTATCAGGCAATGGACCTGATGTTGCAATTGGAGTAGCTCAAAACATTCCAGTAAACTGGGGAATAAGAAATGCAGTATTAGATTTAACTGAGTTTAGTGACTTTGAAGAAGTAAGTGGTTGGTTCCATGAAAGTGCATTAACTTCATTTACATTTGACGGTTCTGTTTATGCTCTACCAGATACACAAGACTTTTTAGTAAGTTTTATTAGAACTGATATAGCAGAAGAACTAGAAGTGATAGCACCAACAACATGGGATGAAGTTATTGATACCCTACCAGTCTTACAACGCCAATACTTAGATTACTATATTCCAAATACAAGAGGAAATCTAAGTACTGTAATGTATGCGATGGTTGTACAAAATGGCGGATCATTATATAGTGAAGACAGTAGTGAAACTTTATTAACTGAAAAAAATGCAACAGATGCATTTATTAAGTTTACAAAATTCTTTAGTGAATATGGCTTTGAAGTAAGTGCGGATTTCCCAAACCGTTTTAGAAGTGGGGAAATGCCAATGGGTATATATAATTATTCTTTATATAATACTTTATCGGTGTTTGCACCTGAGATAAATGGTAGATGGGAATTTGGCTTAATTCCAGGCTTTGAAGATGAAGAAGGAAATATCAACAATCAATCAACTGCAACTGTTTCAGGTAGTGTAATTATAGCAGCTACTAAAGAAAAAGAAGCAAGTTGGGAATTCTTAAAGTGGTGGCTAAGTGCTGATACGCAAAGTGCTTATGGTCGCGGAATGGAAGCGATTTTAGGAGCGGCTGCTAGATATCCAACAGCGAATTTAGAAGCGTTTAAGCGTCTTCCTTGGTCTACAAAAGAATATCTAACACTAGAAGCTCAAAGAGAAATAGCAGTTGGGGTACCAATTGTACCTGGTGATTATATTGTTGGTAGATACATAGATAATGCATTTAGATCAAGTATTAATCGTGGTGTTAATCCAAGAGAGAGTTTATATGACTATACAGAAAAGATAAATATCGAACTTGCAAGAAAACGTAAGGAATTCGATTTAGATTAAGGGTAGCTATGGAAAAAGTAATTAGTGTAACACAACCAAAAAAGAAAAAAGGGATTCTTAAAGACATAAAGCAAAACAAAGTTTCATATACAATGATTGCCCCATATATGCTTGTCTTTAGCTTATTTACGGTAATTCCTGTGTTAATGAGTTTTGCTTTAAGTTTTACTTCATTTGATATGTTACAAGCACCAAAGTTTATTGGGCTTGAAAACTATATAAATTTATTTTTAAATGATGAAGTATTTATTATTGCTTTAAGAAATACGTTTATCCTAGCTGTAATAACTGGGCCAATTTCCTATATTATGGCATTTGTATTTGCTTGGTTAATTAACGAACTGCCAAAGAAATTTCGATGGTTTATGACTTTAATTTTTTATGCTCCATCAATAAGTGGCAGTGCATACCTCCTATGGCAACTAATATTCTCCTCCGATATGTACGGGATATTAAACTCAAGACTAATTTCAATGGGGATTATTAATTCTCCAATACTTTGGCTTGAAACTCCAAGTTATGCACTGCCTATCCTTATTATTGTACAATTGTGGTTAAGTTTAGGAGTATCATTCTTAGCTTTTATTGCAGGCTTACAAACAGTTGATAGAACTTTATATGAAGCTGCAGCAATTGACGGGATAAGGAATCGTTGGCAAGAATTGTGGTATATTACCTTACCACAAATGAAATCGCAATTAATGTTTGGTGCGGTAATGCAAATTACAAATGCACTAGGAATTGCAGTTGTTTCAATAAATCTTTTAGGATTTCCATCTGTAGAATATTCAGGGCATACGATCGTAACCCACTTACTTGACTTTGGATCAACAAACTCCACAAGGCTTGAGATGGGCTATGCATCAACAATTGCTACTGTCTTATTCTTCATAATGTTAGGTTCGAATTTAATTGTTCAACGAATTATTAGAAGGGTGGGATCTTAGTGACAAATGTAAGTCAAGAAAAACAAGTTCAAGATTTAAAGTTACAAGAACTAGAATTATACAAACAACAAAATCGGAAATTTAAAAAATACAAAAGTGTAAGGTTAAGTAGAAGTTTAGCTGGAGATATATTCTTAATAATATTTCTCCTCCTCTTTGGCTCATTCAGTGCATATCCACTTATATTTACAATTGCTAACTCACTTAAACCTTTAGATGAAATTTTCGTTTTCCCACCTAGATTATTTCCAAGAAATGTGACATTTGATAACTTTGTCGATTTATTTAACTTAATTGGAAATACCCAAATACCAATTTCAAGGTATTTTGTAAATACACTTACAATAACTGCACTTGGAACATTAGGGCATGTTATGCTTGCAAGCCTTTGTGCTTATCCGCTTGCAAAACATCGTTTCCCTGGTAGAAACTTAATAAATCAATTAATCGTTTATTCATTAATGTTCTCTGCTGCAGTTACAACTATTCCAACTTATATGATACTTTCCTGGTTAAGTTTAATTGATACACAATGGGCGATAATTATACCTGCATTTGGATTCCCTCTTGGGATATTCCTAATGCGACAGTTTATGAATACTATACCGAATGAATTATTAGAAGCTGCAAAAATTGATGGTGCAAGTGAATACCAAATATTTTTTAAAGTTGTAATGCCACTTGTAAAACCAGCTTGGTTAACACTTGTAATTCTCCTCTTTCAACAACTCTGGGGAACAGATGGTGGAACGTTTATCTTTACTGAAAACTTAAAACCACTATCTTACGCTTTAAGTCAGATTGTTGCAGGTGGAGTTGCAAGAACAGGTACAGCATCAGCTGTAACAGTTATTATGTTAATTATTCCAATAACTGTATTTATCATCAACCAATCAAGAATGTTAGATACAATGGCACATTCAGGCTTGAAGTAGGTGGTAGGATGAGAAAATTTATTAGTTTAGGTTTATTTATTATTCTCCTATTTTCACTTCCTAGAGTTAGTGCAGCTTATAACTATAGCCCATTAATGGACGTTATTGCTTCTGCTGAAGCATTAATCGTAAATCAAGTTGTTGATTCATCAAACCTAGTTGATTCAAATAATGATTCAATTGAGTATAAATTTGGAACATTAGTTGATGTTGCAACATTTAATGATGATATTTATATTGTAGATAGTTCAAACAATAAAATAGTCGTTTTAGATGAAAACTTTCACTTTAAAGCAACATTTCCAGATCCTAGTGAAGCAACTCTTAATGCCCCAAGAGGAATCTTCATTACGAAAAATTATATTTATGTTGCTGATACAAATAACTTAAGGGTTGCAATCTTTGATCATGATTATAACTATGTAAGAGAGATAACGCAACCTGATGACCCTACATTCAAATCAAGTCCTGAGGATGTAGATGGTTATGATTTTAAACCTTTAAAAATTGCAGTTGATCGTAATGAAAGAGTTTATGTAGTTGCAGATCAAATCTTTGAAGGTATTATTGACTTTAACCCAGATGGCACTTTTAGCCGTTATGTGGGTGCTAATACAGTTACAATTTCTGCTTGGGAAGCTTTCTGGTTACTATTTACATCTGAAGAACAAAGAAAAGCGCAAGGTTATCGTTTTGCGACTACCTTTGTAAATTTAAATGTTGATGAAGAAGGCCATTTATATACAGTATCTAGTAGTAGAGAGGGAAACCAAGTAATTAAAAAATTAAATTATAAAGGTAAAGATGTCTTAATTAGAAATGGCTACTTTCCACAAATCGGTGATGTTTACACGATTGGTGGTAGAGTAAAAGTACCAACTGGAAGTAGTGAATTTGTAGATATAGATGTTAATGATTATGGCACATATAGTGTGTTAGATAGAACTAGAGGAAGAATCTTTACTTATGACTTTGAAGGAAACCTACTTTATATCGGTGGGCAACTTGGTAATATTGGTGGAGTAACTGATAATCAAAGTTCCCTCTTTTTACAACCCGAAGCCTTAACTTATTATAAAGATAAATTATTAGTAGTAGATTCCTTAAATAAAAACTTAGTAGTAATGGAATATACTGAGTTTGCAAAACTTGTAAATGAAGCAACATACCATTACTATCATGGTGATTATGATAAAGCAAAAGAAATTTGGGAAGAAGTACTAGTTCACAATACTAATTACTATCTTGCATATGCAGGAATCGGAAAGTCGCAAATAAGACATGGCAATTACAAAGAAGCAATGGAGAACTTAAAAATTGGTTATGATGATTATAATTACTCCAAAGCTTATAAACAATATCGCTATGATAGATTAATGAAAGTTTTCCCATATGTAATTGGGTTAAGCTTAGTTGTTTTAGTTTACTTATTTGTAAAGTCAATTAGGAATTCACTGAAACTTGAAAGAGAGGATGAAAAGAATGAATAATTTAAAGTTGAAACTTAAAAATTATTTCTCTAACTATAACTTCTCTTTTAAACAATTCTTCTACGATTGCTTTAAACATCCTCTCTATCTCATTACACATCCAATTAAAGGTTTTGATGAGTTTAAACGTGAGAAAACATCAAAGTTATATGTTGCTATTTTCTATGTAGTAATGATGATTGTAACTCAGACAGTGATGTATAATGCAGGTGGGTTCTTAATCAATAAAAATAAACCAAATGAATTTAACTTTCTATTAACTGTAGTTTTAGTTCTGTTTCCAATTCTACTTGGAGTAGTTGGAAATTGGGCATCAACCGCTCTAATGGATGGTAAGGGAACAATGGGAGAAATCTTTAGAGTTATAGGTTATTCCTTATTCCCCTTTGTCTGGTTTGGTTTATTTGCAACACTATTTTCAAACTTTATTACAGTTGATGAAATAGTTTTTTATAATTTCTTTATGTATTTAGGAATATTACTGACTGCATATATGATATTTTTTGGCTTAATGGGAATACATGAATTTGGCCTCTTAAAAAATATTATGATGTTAGTCTTTACAATCGTTGCGATTGCAGTTATTTTGTTTATTATATTATTATTCCTCTCACTTATTCAGTACGTATATTCATTTTTATCGTCAGTAATTGAGGAGTTTATAGCGAGGTACTTATGAATAATATGAAAAGTTATAGACCCCTTCCATGGTATAAAAGTATATTCGTAAATTTTAAACTTAAAATTAGTGATAAGCTTGCTAATATGAAAACTAAAGAATATAAAAGAAGTTTACTTAGAAAAGGTTTAATCTTACTAATTTTAGGTTTAATTGTCTTAACTATTTACTTACTTGTAGTCTTAAATCAAGTAGTAGTAGCTGCAAGAGATCCATATGATAAAACTGGATTTATTGAAGCAACAGATTATATAAGTGATAAAGGTAATGAAACAGTTTTAGAAAATTCAAGATTTCGTTTTACAATGAATAACCGTAATACAACTTTTGTATTATATGACAAAGTAAAAGATGTAAGTTATAGATCTAATCCTAATACCACTACAAAGAGATTTTTGAATCCAATAATAGTTTACTATGCAGGTAGTTTAGGTGCAGATACTGCACTTGAAGTAATTGCAAATGCAATAGATTATAATGATTATCTCTTTAGAATTGATGATAATTCAATTGAAATCTTATATGAAATTGGTGGTAAAAAAGGTGTTGATAGGACTGACTTTCCTGAAGTTATAACTGCAGAACGAATGGAAGAAAAAATATTATCAAAATTGGAAGAAGGTTCAACTGATTATCGAAGAGTAACAGAACAAGTATATGTACAGGGAGATTTAAATGGTGAACCTGTATGGAAGATGAAAGATGGAATTCAAGCATCAATTTTTACTCATTTATATCGAATCTTTTATGAAGTTTGTGGTTATACAAAAGAAGACCTAGAGTATGATCTTGCTTTAAATAATATAGTTTATGAAGATATTTATCCTTATATAGAAATTGCAATTAAATACACATTGACTGAAGAAGGTATTGATGTAAGATTAATTAATGATTCAATAGTAGAAAAGGAAAAATATCCTTTAGTATATGTAGATGTCCTACCTTACTTTGGTCATGGAACTACTGAAGATGTTGGTTATGCTGTAATCCCAGACGGTAGTGGTGTGTTAATTGATTTTAATAATGATCGTTCATTTGCGCTTCGCTATAATCAAAGAATTTATGGAAAAGAACTCGCAAGAAAAGCTGATGTTATGCGAGTTGAAAGCGAGACTTTAAATCTACCTTTATACGGAATGAAAATCAATGATACTGGATTTATTAATATTGCTGAAGAGGGAGCAGAAATGGCTTCAATTATCTCGTATATCAGCACAGTTGATAATCCATATAACCAAACATATTACCGTTATTATATTAGAGAAAGTGAAACATTTACCTTTGATTCAATTAATATGAGTACGCCAATTGTACAATGGACTAACTTTTATAACACTGGCGATCTTGCATTAAGTGTTAAAGTAGTCGATGAAGATAGTGCAAGCTACTCAGCGATGGCTGCTAAATACCGTGAATATTTAATTGAAAAAGGAGTGTTAGAAGCACGAGATACTACCACAACTCCAGCGTTTGATCTAACTTTACTTGGTGGTTATTTAATCAAAGATAACTTCATGGGCTTTCCTTATACAACCGTTAGAAGCCTTACTAGCACTGAAGAAGCTCAGGAAATAATCGCTGAACTACTTAGTGATAATATTGAAAATATTAACCTAATTTATAAAGGTTGGAGTAATGATGGAATGAAACCTACCTATATGGGTAGAGTTAAATATAATAGTAGTATCGGTACTAAAAAAGATTTTAAAGCATTACAAAGCTATTTAACTGAAAATAATGTCGAGTTTTATCCAGAAGTATATGCACATACTGCTTATACTAAAAAGGGAATAAATAATAATGACATTGTAAGAGATGTATTTGGGAAGGTTGTAAAACGTTATGGTTATAACGAAGCAACACTTTACATTGATACATCAACCCTTGATTATTACACACTAAAGCCTACAACGTTTAAAGATACCTTAACAAGTATCAATAATCACTTTGAGATGCAAGGTTATCAAAACTTAGCCTTTGCTGATTTTGGTAGTAATAATTATGGTCATTATCAAAAGAAAAGTCCAATCTTTAGACACGAAACACTAGATTATTTTAATGATGCAATGACAAATGTCGACTTTGGAAATAAAAACTTAATGTTTATGAATCCAAATCAATATGCCTTACAGTATGCATCAAAAATTACAAACTTACCTACTTATGGAACAGATTATCAAATAATAGCTACAAGTATTCCATTTTATCAATTAGTCTTAAGTGGCTATGTTGATTATAGTTCTTACTCATTTAATATTAATGATAAGTTCTCGCTAAATTGGCATAAAATGAAAGCAATTGAGACTTTATCAAATATTAGTATGACTTGGAGTTATAAATCAACAATTGATCTTGTAGAAACGGAGTATTCTAACTATTACTCAACTTATTATAAAAATTGGTATGATACATTTATTAATCTTTATAATGAGTTAAACAGTTTAGGTATTTATAATTCAAGTTTAGTAAAACATGAACTAATTACTTTAAATGGTAATATTACTAAATCTATCTATGCAAATGGCACTGAAATTGTCTTTAACTATAGTGATTTAGATTACACATATAATGGTGAAGTTATTCCAAAAAATAATTATAAGGTTGTAAAGGAGGCTAATTAATGAACAAAGATAATAATAAATTAAATGCTTCCAAAATTGAAAACCTTGAAATTAAGTTAACTAAGTTAAAGACAAGGGAAGTTGCAATCGAAAAGCAAGTACATGATATTTATGTAAAGTTAAATGATGCTTTAAAGGAAAAAGAAGTTAAATGTATTTGTAAACTAGAGCGAGCTACATCAAAACTTGAAAATATTAAGAAAAAAGTTAGAAACCTAGAAGAAAAAATAGAACATCTAAAAGTAGGTAAAAAAGAAAAGCTAAATTTATTTATGGTAGTAAAAGATTTCTTTAAAAAGAAGGAAACCACATACTACTCTGAAAAAGAAAGTAGGCTTCTTGAAGTTATCTTTCAAAATAAACAAAGAAAACTTGAAACTATATTAGAATTAAAAACTAAAGAATATTTAGATTTAGGTAAAAAGATTAATGATTTAGATAAACCGTTAGTCTTAGCTGAAGATGTTGTAGAAAGAAAACAAGCTAAGATCTTAAAGAAGATTTCTAAAACTAGAAGTGATGTAAAACTAGAAAAGCTAGAAAAACAATATCGTGATCTAACTATTAATCAATTTCCACCTAAATATAAATTACTTAAAAAACTGCAAAAGCAGTTTTATGTAAGACGTTTATTTAAAATTAGTAAACAAATAGATAGTATTAAAGCAAGGATTCAAGGATATAATGTAAAACTAATTAGAATTGAAAGTTTGTCTTTAGAAAAATTAAACTTCTTTGAAAAAGTTTTAGAAATTTATAGAAAACTTAACTACAAACAACAAAAAGTAGTCTTTGGAATATTATTTATACTTCCTTGGTTTATTGGTTTTTGTATATTCTTTGCTTATCCAATGCTAACAACTATTTGGTGGAGCTTTAATGATATGGCTCCAGCCCAAGGTGGCGGATTTGAAAGTGAATTTGTTGGCTTTGGAAACTATTCGAATTTATTTAAAAATGTAACACTTGGTGGGGTTACTTTCCCTGAAATGTTAACTTCATCAGTTATAGAGATATTAATTAACTTACCAGTTATTATTATCTTTAGTTTATTTATTGCAGTTTTATTAAATAAGAAATTTAGAGGATCAGAATTAATTAAAGCAATGTTCTTTATTCCTGTTGTTTTTAATATGAGTGTTATTAATAACACATTAACAGGTGTTTTTGGTCAAGTATTAAATAGTGACTTAAATGAAGGCTTTGCTTTAAGTGGTAGATTTGCTGACTTCTTGTATAGAATTGGAATTGGTACAGGATTAGTTGAATTTTTAACTGAAGCAGTTGATCGAATCTTTACGATTGTAAATATGTCAGGAATTCAAATTTTAATCTTTATTGCTGCTTTAAAGTCAATTCCATCGCACTTATATGAAGCTGCAAAAGTAGAGGGTGCAACAAAGTATGAGATGTTTTGGAAGATTACAATTCCTATGGTTTCGCCAATGATTTTAACTACTGTTGTTTATACAGTTGTAGATAACTTTTCAACTTCTGATATTATTCAGTTTATGACAGTTAACTCACAAGGAACTAATATGGCAACTAATATGCCAGGATTGTATTCTGCTATTTCAATTCTTTACTTCTTAGTTAACGCACTCATAATCTTGTTTGTATTTTTCTTACTGAAGAGGGTGGTGTTCTATTATGATGACTAATAAAGTTGCAAAGTTAGACTCAATGCGTCAAAAAGTTGTTATTAATAGAACAACTGAAGTAATTGCGAATATTTTAAAGTATATCTTCCTCTTTGGTTTGTGTTTCATTATAATGTATCCAATCCTCTTGCAACTTGCAATTGCATTTAGATATCCAACAGATGTTAATGATCCAACTGTATTATGGATACCAAATAATTTTTCTTTGAAAAATTTTGAAGTTGCAATGATTGCATTGAATTATAAAACATCACTTTGGAATTCTATTTGGATTTCCTTTGTGATTACCTTATTACAACTATTCTCTACTTCACTTGCAGGTTATGCTTTTGCAAGGTTGAGGTTTAAAGGTAGTCAATTCTTATTTGGCTTAGCTTTATTTACGATAATTGTTCCTCAAACAGTTATCTCCTTACCATTACTTAGAAGCTTAACAAATATGAATATGGTTGGAAAACCAAGTTCCTTATTCCTAATGGCAGGACTTGGGATGGGTATCAAGTCAGGAATATTTATTTTTCTCTTTAGACAATTCTACCGAGGAATTCCTGTAGAACTAGAAGAAGCGGCTTATGTAGATGGTGCGAATGCTTTACAAGTATTTACGCAAGTAATGTTACCGAATGCAAAAGGTGCAATCTTAACAGTTACTATCTTAAGTTTTGTCTGGCAATGGAATGATTACTACTTTACAACTTTATTTGTTGCGCGTAGTAATCCTAATTTTGGAACTCTAACTACCCAACAAGTGAGCATTCTTTATGGCTTACAATCAGCATTACAAGACGCTGGCGTTTGGGGATTGATGGGGCAAGATGTTACGAAAAACCCACTATTTTCATCAATGATCTTAAATACGAGTGGAATTTTAGTCATGTTGCCGCTTATAATAATGTATTTCTTTGTACAAAAATTATTTGTTGAAGGTATTGAAAGATCTGGTATAACCGGATAAAATTCGAAAGGAGCGACTATGAAAACATTTAATTTAAGAAAACTATTTATGTTTATCTTTATTTTCCTGCTTGCTTTTGCTTTAATCGCATGTAATGGCGGAAACAACAACAATAATAACAATGGTGGCAATGGCGGCGGAAACGGTGATGGCAATGGTAATGGCGATGGTGATGGAAATGGTGAAGTAGAAGATGATGAAATTCCTAATATGATGGGCCAAGAATTCATCATCATGGTTAACCGTGCAGGTAGTGCTGACCCTAGAAGTAATAGCTATAAGGGTAGTTGGAAACAACAAAAAATCAAGAAAATAGAAGAAGTAGAAGCTAAATATAATGTAAAAGTTGTATATAAAACATATCCAGCAGATGCTGTATGGGGTGGTGGACGTGAGCGTTTCATTATTACAAACTCTACAAACAAAACTCCACAAGCTCACATTTATGAAATGCCATCATACTCAATTGCAGTTTTAGCTGCAGCAAATGCAATCTTACCACTCGATGATCTAATTGATAAATATGGTCATCCAGGCTACTGGCCTGAAAAACGTATCTTTAGTAGTGTAATGGGTAAAACATATTCTTATGATGCAAGCTATCCATTATCAAATCAAGGTATTTTCTACAATATCGATTTACTAGAAAGATATCTTGGTGAAGGTAAAGGTACACTTCCATCTGAATTATGGATGAAAGGTGAGTGGACTTGGGAAGCATTCAAAGAAATTTGTGAACAATTATTACCAGCAATTTCTGCATTAGACGTAGAAGGTGCAGGAGTAATTGGTGGAAGAAGTTATAACTGGGCATATCAATTCTTAGGTGCTAATGGGGTTCATATTGTTGATACTGACCTTAAGAGCCACCTAGCAACAGCTCCAGCAATCGAAACATTAGAATTCTTAAGTTCTTTACTTCAAACTCCAGGAATGTGGGAATGGCAAAGTGCGGCATTATCAAATGCGAGTGCACCACAATTCAAAGCTGGAAATATCGCTTTCCACAATGGAGAAACATATTGGATATATGATGAAACTAAATGGTTAGGTCATCAATTTGAAATGGGCTTTGTACCTTATCCAGTTGGACCTAATGTAAAAGAAGACTTAAGTAACTATTACATTAACGAAGTTTATGGTAATACATCTTACTTAGTATCTTCATCATATTCATTAAAAGATGTTCAACCTGGATATGAAAATATTGCATTCCATGAAGAAACAATCTTTAGAATTTGGGCAGATATGCAATACTTCCCAGAAATGGATGAAGATACAGGCTTAATCAATAAAGAAGCATACGTTGATGAATTTGTATTTAACACTTTAGAATTATATTATAGTGATGCAAATGACTCAATTTCAATTGATGCTCATAAGTCAATTATGTTTAAAGGTTATCCAGATAACTTCTATAGCTTATACTATGCAAGAAGTCATGACTACACTAAGTCATTCATGTTAGAATTACAAGATGCAATTCATAGTGGAAATATTCGTGATACTATGACTGACCTTGTACAACGCATCCATCAAGAATTCTTAGATACTTATAAGAATCTTGGAATTAAAGATGATTATTACGATTAATAAATTTAGATAAAAATTTTATTGAATTTAGTTAGATGTAGAAAGCAATCTTTCTACATCTAATTTTAAAGGTGAAAATTATGAAGAAGTATATATATATTATCTTAAGTATTTTTGTAGGATTATTTTTAGTTAGTTGTAACACACATGATCCACTACAAGAAATATTAGACCAAATTGAGATTCCAACTGAAGTTACTAATAACTTAGAATTACTAAATGAGTATTCTTATAATGGTTATACTGCAGAAGCTAAGTGGCATTCTACAAATTCAAGTGTAATAAGTAGTACTGGAGAGATTGTAGTTGATTTAGAAGATAAAACTGCAACCTTACAACTAAAACTATCAATGGATGGTAGAACCTTAACAAAAAACTTTGATATTGTTGTAAAGGGAAATACTGACCTATTACTTTTATATGCACTGTATAACTCTAAGCTTAAAAATCTTCCTAGAATTTTAACTGAAGATTTAGAAATTTATCCTACATATGAACAAGATGGAAAAGAAGTTGAAGCAATTTGGGAATCAAGTAATCCAAGTGTAATTAGTAATGATGGCAAAGTAACTAGAACAGATAAAGATGAAGTTGTTACAATGACAGTTACATTGAAACGAAATCTTGCAACTCGATTTGAAACATTTGAATTCACAGTTTTACAAAATGAAGATACTTTACCAATAAATAATTATCATAAAGCTTCAGTATATACAGGAATTATTCCAGGTGAAGCACCGGATCCCTTAATTCCGGGTTGTTTTCCAGGAGCACTTTATCGCAAGGTTGTCTCAAGTAGAGACTACTGGATTGGAATTGAAGGTGTTATTACCCTTGGTGAATTTATTCCAGACGAACAGCGCTATGATAATTCAAAACCAAGTTACTACCTAGATAACCCAAGTATTTATATGGGTGGTAATGCTAACTTTGAAAGTGATATTGGCCTAACTTGGTCAATTGGTCATGAAAGTGCAGCTAACCCAACTGTTTCAAGAAAAGGAATTGCTTATCGTCCATTCTGGCGTTATATAACAGCAATGGAATCAAAAGATGGTAAAAGAGAAAATATTTACAAAAATGCTTATGTTGGTGATTATCAATTTTACTATTTCCCTGGTGATAAAATTAGGATGAGTGTTATTACTCCAAAACCAAACTACATGCAAATGCGAATTGAATTATTAGAATTAACAACAATTCCTAAGTATGTAGAACAGCGAAATAAATATAACTTACCTGAAAATTTTGAACGCATCTTTATTACTGAACCATTTCCTTCTGAAGGTATGGGAATTGTGAAAACTGAATTTAAACGCGTAAATGCAATCGATCAAGTTAGTAATGAAAGTAAACCTACAATTAATACAAATGCAAAAGTAAATGATGCAAAATGGCATGAAGTATACTTATATCGAATGATCGATGGTAAGTTATATAAAGTGCCTATGACTGAAAATAGAAGTGCTGGAATGATTTGTCCACGTGGTTCAAACAAAAATGGTGACTTTACAAATGCAATTAAGTTATCATATACCGGAGTTGATAAAAATTTAGGTGGAGAAATAATTACACTTGATCCTAATAACGGTACTGGAAGATTATATAATTCTTTTATAATTGTACCAAGTAAGCGTGAATGGGAATTTGTATGATTAATAAATTAAAAGGTACTCTAATTGTCTCTTGCCAGGCACTGCCAGATGAACCGCTATATGGTGCTGATGTAATGGCAAAAATGGCTAAAGCCTGTGTTCTTGGTGGTGCTAGTGCAATTAGAGCAAACTCAGTAAGTGATATAAAAGCGATTAGGGAAGTTGTTGATGTACCAATTATTGGTTTAATAAAACAAGATTATCCTGATAGTGAAGTCTACATTACACCAACAAAAAAAGAAGTAATGGAACTAATAGAAAGTGGTTGTGAGATTATTGCAATTGATGCAACTAATAGAAAGCGACCAAATGATGAAAAATTAGAAGATTTACTTCAATTAATCAAAACTCATAACAAAATAGCTTTAGCTGATATTTCTACTTATGAAGAAGGTATTAATGCTGAAGCGTTAGGTTTTGATTTAGTTTCCACAACCCTCTCAGGGTATACAAAGTATTCAAAAAAATTAATAGGACCAGACGTTAAACTGGTGAAGCGACTTGTTAAAAAATTAAATATTGGGGTAATTGCAGAAGGAAGAATAATGAATGAAAGAGATTTAAAACGCGTTATCAAAGCAAAACCATTTGCAATTGTAATCGGATCTGCAATTACGCGACCATTATTAATTACAAAAAATTATGTTAATACACTTAATAATTATAAAAAATATTTGTAATACCTTGCCACTAATGCTATAATAATATATAGTATTAATGGTGGAGGGCATATGGCAAAAGAAAAAAAGATTCCTATTTATCAAATTATCGAAACTGATTTAAGGAAAGCGATACTTGATGGGAAACTAAAGCAAGGGGACTTAGTGCCAAGTGAGACCGAACTTGCAGCAAAATATAAAGTCTCGCGAATGACTGTTCGCCAAGCTATAAACAATTTATTAATTGATGGTTACATATATCGCCATAAAGGTAGAGGAACCTTCGTTACATTTAATAAAATGGAAATGGAAAAAAACTCTCACTATTTAAATAGCGAATTCCATGATATTGAAGGTCCAATTGAAACTTCAGTAATGAGTTTTGATGTAATCGAAGCTGATGAAATAATTGCTGTTAGATTACAACTTAAAGTGGGCGATCCAGTATATTATGTAGAACGCTTAAAGCGAAATCAAAATATTGTTTTAGTTTATGAGAGATTATATCTTCCTTGCAATATGTATCCTGATCTAACAGAGGAAAATTTCCCTAAATCATTTTATAAATTTGTAGAAGAAGAACTTAATTGGAAGATTAAAAATAGTGTATTAGCAATTGAAGCACGCGGTTTGAGTAAAAGAGTTGCGGAATTATTCCATCAAAAAGAAGGTGAGCCAACTCTATATTCTTCAAGTGTAGCTTACTTAGATAATGGTCGAGCATTCGAGTATACTCGAAGCTATTATCATGCTCAATATTTTAGATTTAAATATAACAGTCCAAGACACTAGCCAGTTGTAACTGGCTATTTTTTTATAATTGAGGTTTTATATGGCAGTAGATAAAAATTTTGAATTAAGAAAAGAAACTAATAAAGACTTTATTTGGTTTAGCCCCCTAGTAAACCCGGAAGTTACAATTTATGGTTTTCCATTCTTAAAATTAGAAAATTCATTTAATCGTATTCCATCTATATTAAATAAAAATCTTCCTGTAAATATAGTGAGTTTATCAAAAAACACTTCTGGTGGACAACTTCATTTTTATACTAATTCTAGTCAACTTTTAATTGATGTGGAATTAATAAGTGAAAATATTTTATCTGGGATGAGCATCACTGCCCAAGGTGGTTTTGATATTTATGTTGGAAGTAATTATGATGATTTAAAGTTTTATGATGCAAGTAGGTTTAAAATAACTGATACTTCATATACTTATACTTTTGATTTACATAATAATGGTTTAGAGAAATTAGTTGTTTTAAACTTTCCTTTATATAATGGAATAAAGTCTTTAGATATTGCTATCGATAAAGGAAGTAACATAAAAAAAGCAAGTTTTCCCAAAGAGGGAAGAATAGTAATTTATGGAACATCAATTACTCAAGGTGGATGTGCTTCAAGGCCTGGCCTTGCTTATACCAATATATTATCAAGAAGACTAAAACAAGAAGTTATAAACTTTGGCTTTTCTGGAAATGCCTTTGGAGAAAGAGAAGTAGCTGAAGTTGTAAGTAGTGTCGAGGATGTAAAACTATTTATCCTAGATTATGAAGCTAATGCAGGAACTAATGGCCTTTTATATAAAACCTTAGAAGATTTTATTAAAATTATTAGAAGTAAATATCCTCTTGCTCCAATTATTGTTTTATCAAGAATAAAATATTTATTTGATGAATTGAATCCAAGTCTAGGAAAAATTAGAGAAGAGATAAGAGTCTTTCAAGAAAATTTAGTAGAAAGATTAACTCTAGAAGGCGATAGCAATCTATATTATTTAGATGGTTCAAAAATCTATCCTTCAGGCTATGATGAATATACAGTAGATGGTATCCATCCAAATGATTTAGGTTTTATGAAAATCGCAGACTACTTAGAAGAAGCAATCCAAAAGATATTAAAATAACTTGACTAGACAAGTGTATAATAGTATAATAGTAATTAGAAGTAGAAAGGAGTCATATAGAGACTATATGAGTAGATTACTAAAAACTTTAAAGGAGAAAAAGTTTTCTTTAATTGCAAGTATTCCTGAAAACGATTATGAATTAGCAAAGATTGCTTGGGAAGCTGGAGTAGATGCGATTAAAGTCCATATAAATGTATTTCATAGGGCTAGTCAAAATTCATTTGGATCCTTAGAAAGTCAAAAAGAATTATTTAAGAAGATAATTGAAGATTCTCCAGTACCCGTAGGAATTGTTGCTGGGGAGGATGCTGATTTAGTAGAAAGTATTTTAGATGAAATTGTAGAGTTAGGTTTTGATTTTATTTCTCTACATGGTGTATATACACCAGCATCATTAGTAAAACGTAATGATATTGCTAACTTTTATGCTGTAGATTACACTTATTCAATTCAAGAAATTGATGCTGTTAGTAATTCGTTTGTTGCGGATATCTTAGAACTTTCAATTTGTGATCCTTCTACTTATGGAACTAGATTAAACGCGCGTGACCTAGCAAGATATGAAAGGATTGCGAGCAAATCAAAAATTCCAACTGTAGTACCAACACAGAGAGTTGTAAAACCAAGTGATGTAAGTTTACTTTATAAGTGTGGTATAAGTGCAGTTATGGTAGGCGCAATCAGTATGGGCAAAACAAAAGAATCAATTTCTCAAACTTTAAAAGAATTTAAGAAGGCGATTGATGAACTATGAAAACTATTGGCTTAATACCATTAGATAGTAGACCATGTAATACTTTGTGGCTAGAACAATTAGCAAGGATTGCAGGTTATAAATTATTAATGTATCCTCGCAACAAATGCGGGGATTTATTTAAAGGTGCTGATTTTCTTGACCAAGTAAATTGGTTAATGGAAAATGGAAAAGAGTTCGATTATCTTATTATCTCAATAGATGGCTTAACTAGTGGTGGACTTGTACAAACTAGAACAGGTAATGCGAATCTAGAACTAGTTAATGAAAAAATTGGTTTTTTAAAAGAGATAAAAAAAATAAACCCCAATTTAAAAATTTATTTATTTGACACTTTGATGAGAACATCAATTACTACCTTATCTAATGAAACTGCAAAGTATTGGGCATTAGTAAATGAGTTTTCAAGGCTTACTGGGGAAGTTCATTTTTATGAAAGAACTGAGGATAAGGAAAAATTAGCTGAAATTGAAAAGCAAATTCCAAAAGAGATAATCGAAAAGTACTTGGATGCGAGAAGTAAAAAGCATACAATCAATAAACTTTCGATTGATTTAGTAAAAGAAGAATTAGTTGATTATTTAATTATCTTACAAGAAGATGCTATGCCTAATGGCATCCAACAGATCGAACAAACTACTTTAATTAACTTAATTAGGGATTATAATTTAGGTGAAAAAATTAAGTTTTATAATGGAACAGATGAAGGTGCATTACTCTTATTTGCAAAAGCAATTATTTTAGATAATAACTTAAAACCAAAAATTCACGTTTATCTTCCATTTAAAGAAGCTTTATCTAAATCAATGCTATTTGAAGATCGACCATTTACAGAAAATATTAACTTAATGTTTGAAACAATTGGTTATGAGTATTCAGATAAAGAAAATAGTGATTTTGTTTTAAGCATTTATACTGAAAAAGAAAATGTAGATTTAGACTTAAGTTCTACGAAAGAAGTACTTCCAAAAATGGATGAAGTATTTAATAATTATATAAATGAGTTAAATGAGTTAATTAAGGAAAAAAATGTTTGTTTTGTAGATTTGCTCTTTCCTAATGGTGGAAGTACTGATATCTTAAAATTAATCAATTATGAAAAGTTAATGAGTTATAGTGCTTGGAATACAGCATCCAACTCACTGGGATCAGCTCTTGCTCATATTGCTAGTATTATTGTTTCAAAACATAAAGGTTTAAATAACTTACATTTAAGTAATAACTTTAAAAATGAGCGAATCTTAGATGATGCAATCTATCAATATGAAGTTAGAAGAGAAGTTAGTGAAAGACTTTTAAAAGAAGATATTAATATATATAATTTAGGAAAACATTACAAAGGGGTATTAGAAGAAGTGAAGCGTTTAATGGTGGATAGGGCAAAAGAGTTTATGAATATTGAATTTAGTCTAGATTTACCATGGAAGAGAACTTTTGAAGCAGAAATTATTATTAAAGGAGATTAGTATGAAAAAATATGATGTTATAGTTTGTGGGGCGGGGACTAGTGGTATGAATGCTGCTATCGCTGCAAGGCGCAATGGTGCAAGAACTTTAATTGTAGAAGCAAGTGGACTTCTTGGTGGAACTAATGTTATTTCATTGGTTAGTCCATTTATGACATTCCACGATGGCAATAGACAAGTAATTAAAGGGATTGCTGATGAAATAATTTCTCGCTTAAAAGAACAAAAATTAGCTTTAGGCCATATTAAAGATCCAATTGATTTTGCATCAAGCATTACCCCGTATGATGTAGAAGGACTAAAGCAAATATATTTCGATATTGTAGAAGAAGAGGGGATTGAATGCTTATTCCATAGTTTTATTTATGATGTAATTATGGAAGACGATAAACTTGTAGGCATTGAAGTCGTAAATAAATCTGGAAAAATGCAACTTTTTGCTGATGTAATAATTGATGCAACAGGTGATGGTGATGTTTGTGCACTTGCTGGTGCAGAATTTATTATGGGTAGAAGTAAAGATAATAAATCTCAACCTATGACAATGCTCTTTACTATGGGGAATGTCAACTTTGATGAAATTAAAGAATATATGAAAAATAATAGAAATGACTTTGTCTTAGCTGATGATTATGACTTTGGATATCTTGGTGTAAGCGGCTTTTTCTCTAAAGTAAAAGAGGCAATGGAAAAAAATGAATTTGATCTTCCAAGAGACCGAGTATTATTCTTTGAAGATATCCACAATAACCAAGTAACTATTAATATGACGAGGGTTCTAAACTTAAGTGCAGTTGATGCATGGGATTTAAGTAAAGCCGAAATGGAAGGTCGTCAACAAATTAAAAAAGCAGTTAAGTTCTTAAAAGACTATATTCCAGGCTTTAAAGAATCATATGTTGTCAGAACTCCAAATGCAATTGGTAAAAGAGAAAGTAGACATATCATCGGGGACTACATCTTAACTGAAGAAGATTTACATGAGAAACGTGAATTTGCCGATTCTATCGCTTTAGGTGCTTTTCCGATTGACATTCACTCGCCCGATGGAAAATCGATTCTAGAGCATAGAACAAGCGCAAATAACGCATACGAAGTGCCTTATCGTATTTTATTACCAAAAGGAATTGAAAATTTACTTGTAACCGGTAGATGTGTTAGCTCAACTCATGAAGCTAATGCTTCCTTAAGAGTTGGTCCATCTGTGATGGCTTTAGGGCAAGCTTCAGGTACAGCTGCAGCATTAGCTGTAAAACATAAAGTTACTCCAAGAGATCTTGATATTACGCTATTACAATCAACTTTAAGAAGTCAGGGACAGGTAATTAAAAAGAATGGATAAGTTTATAAACTCTAAAATTTCAAACGAAGTTATTAAAGATGAAATATTAAAACCAACAAGTTATCAATGTTTTAATGGTGCTTGGTATTACAAAGCATTATCAAGTAAAGATAAGTGGCTTGGAATTGATGCTGTTATTACTCTGCCTTTATTTGATCCTGATGAGGATAGATATTCATTTATAGATGATAACTTAACAAATAAAAAGATTAAAAGATATAACGATACACCAAGCGTTTATGTAGGTGTATGTAGTGATTTTGAAAATGATGTTGGTTTTGGTTGGTTTAGAGGTAAAGTAGAAGGAAAAGTTTTAGAAGAAAAGATTACTTTTAGACCATTTTGGCGTTATATTTTTGAAGAAAATGGCCAAGAAAAAAACATTTATGCAGGAAGCAAATTAGATGAAGATGAATATTATTACTTTCCAGGTGATAAAGTTAGGGTGACTGTTGCTTCACCAAGAGCAAATTATCTACAATTTAGAATTGAACTAATTGAAGCAACATCAATCGAAAAGTATAAAACTATTCGCAGTAAACTTAAAAGTCAACCTAAAACATTTGTTTCATTAGAGTTTATCGCTCCAGGAGTAGGAATAAAGCCAACTGAAGTAAAAAGAGTCAATGCAATTGATCAATATGGTAATGAAGGTAGGCCAACTCAAATGACTAATGCAATAGTTCATGAGTGTATTTGGGAAGATGTATATCTATATAGAGAGATTAATGGTGAAATTGTAAGAGTAAAATTTGATGATTCAAGATATATTAGAATGCTTTGTCCAAGAGAAACTGCATTTAAGATTAACTATGAAAATGGCAAAGAAACTGTTATAATTAATCCAGGAGCTAAATAGTTATGAAAAGATTCATATTATTTTTAATTCTCTTTTTAGGCTTAATCGGTTGTAATTTAGATCGTAACAACAATGGTAATAATGGTGGAAATGGTGATGATAACGGAAACGGTAATGGCAATGAACAAGTTGATGAAATTGCACCACTATTTGTAAATGCAAGTAACAATGAATTACCTAAAATCCGCCACAAAGTTGGTGAAGAAGTAGATTTACTCCAAAATATTAATGTTATTGATGATGTATCTGAAGAAGTAGAACTAGCAATTAGTAATGATGGTGGTTATGACAATCAAAATCCTGGACGTTATCTTATAACAATCGAAGCTAAAGATGAAGCAGGTAATACAAGTTATGCAACTAGAGTTATCGAAGTATATTACTTAACTACTGTTAAGTATGATGCATTAGTAATTAATGATGCTGGAATTGAATATGAATTAAATAATTCTCTTGCCTTTGAAAGTGTTTCAGGTAGTCCAAGGTTTAGAAATACTGATATTATCCAAGTTATGACAAAAGATTTCTTCTTAAGTGAACTAGATCGAGTGAAATCTAGTTATAACGATAATGGTGGTATTCCTTATTTATCAAGTGGTGTAGTAGTTTTACTTGATAGTAATATGAAAGTAATTCAGATGAGATTAGCACCTAATATTGAAGTCGATAAAGATGGTAATGCGGTGCTTGCAACAAACTGGACTAATTCAAAAACTAGCACTGGTGGTGGTAACTTTAAAGGTATTGTAGATGTAATTAACAGTTTAAATGCAAGTTATGTTGTATTTGCACCTAATCATGGAAGCAATAAAGCTAAAAACTTTTTAATTCAGAATTTGTATAATAGTGAATTTGATGGAACTAATTTAAGTATATTTAATAAAGATATTAATCTAAAAAATGTAAATATAAAATTTGAAGATGATTATGAGGAAACGATAGAAATGGTTGAAGGCGAAATTATTGGAAGTATTATTAAAAGTACAATGATATATGATGGTATCCCAATTACTACATATTATAAAAATGACAAAAAACCAAAGAAATTATTATATTTCTTCCATGGTTTTGCAGGCGATAGAGAAACTGGAATTATGGGTCGTGGTGAAACATTAGCAGAAATGGGATTCTTTGTAGTTGCAATAGATGCATATTTACATGGTGAAAGACAACCAGAGTTTTTCAAAAATTTAAGTTATGCAGAAAAGCAAAAAGAAATAGTTAATATTGTGATGCAAACTGCAAAAGATGCAAAACACTTATACCATAAATACTTTAAACACTTAGATATTCTCGATTCTACAAACATCTATGCATATGGTGTTTCAATGGGTGCTGCAGTTACATTCTACCTAGCAACAATAATGGAAGAATTAACTACTTTTGCAAGTATAGTAGGATCTCCTTCGTTTGTTGAGTTTTATGAATATAAGCAACAACAATACGGCTGGATTAAAGATGAGTATTACTATACAAATCTTGAAAGTTACAAAGCAGTAGATCCACTATTAAACTATCACCTTCTAAAAGATAAAAATATCTATATGGGAGTAGGTACACAAGATACAACCGTGCCACTTAAATATGCAAAGGCGTTGAAAGAAAAGCTACCTAATTCAAATATTGTTTATAGTGAATATAATGTAGCTCACACTTCAACTCCAGATATGTTATTAGAATCATATAATTTTATAAAAAATAATTAAAATAAGTCGCAATTAAGTTTGCGACTTTTATTTGTTATTGATTTTTAGTATAGTTCAATAATTTTTATATATAATAACTATTGTGTCATATTTTTTAGTTAACATAGATTGACAAATATGACAAAATATCATATAATATTGTAGGAGGAAAAAATAATAATGGGAAAAAAGTATGAGGTGCTGGAAAGGTTTGTTCAATTAAGAAAAAAGTTAGGGTTAAGCCAAAAACAATTATCTGAGTATTTAGAAGTTGATCAAAGTTATATCTCAAAAATTGAAAACGGAGAAAGAAGCATAACTTTAGATATTGCAGAAAAAATTTGTAATTTAATTGGCTATGATGTTTCATATTTGTTTAATGGAGAAAATCAAGAGTCATTAAATATTAGTTTTAGAGCTAAGGAATTAGATGTTGAAGATTTAAAAAAGTTAGCAAGGGTTAATCTTATAGCTATAAAACTAAGAGAGATGAAGAAACTTTATGAGGAGCAAGATAATGTATAATTACCAAACAGTTTTGGATTTAAGTTATAAAGCAACAAACTTAAGAAAGAAATTAGGATTAGATGAATCAAATCCAATTGATATTTTTGCTGTTGCAAATAATATAAAAGATTTAACTTTGGTTTTTTATGACTTAGGAAATAATTTAAGTGGTTTGTGTTATAAAGATATAAATATGATTGTAATTAATTCTAATCACTCATATGGAAGATGTAGATTTACGCTAGCTCATGAGTTTTATCATTATTTTATAGAGAATAGTAAGGATAAAATGATTTGCTCTAAGAGCCTTTCTAATAATCCTTCTAAAGAAGAAAAAAGAGCAGATATGTTTGCTTCCTTATTTTTAGCCCCATATAATGCATTTAAGGATAAAATAAAGGACTTAACAAAAGAAACAATTTCAGTAGAAGATATCATTAAACTCGAGCAATATTATGGTCTTAGTCGATTGGCAATTTTATATCGCCTAAAAATGGAAGGGTTAATTGATGGTGATTGGGATAAGTATTCTAAAAATGTAATACTACAAGCAGTAAACTTAGGATATGATGATAAATTATACCAAAAGATAAATTTCCATAATAAAACATATGGAAAATATATTTCACTAGTACATGAGTTAATGGATAAAAATATTATTTCAAAAGGAAAACAGACAGAATTATTACTAACTGCATTTAGAAGTGATTTATTAGAGGGTGATTTATATAGCGATACAAATTCAATCGACTAAACTATATATTTTTGATACTGATTTATTATCAACTTTTTTGTATACCAACTGCGAAAATGTCCTAACAAGAATATTTAAACAAATTATTATTCCAAAAAAAGTTTATAATGAATTATGTCAATATACAGATAGAAATGGAAATACTGTATTTAAAGAAAAAATAGATATTTTAAAAAAACAGCAAAAAGTTAAAATCGTAGAATTAGAATTAGGTTCAGAAGAATGGCAACTTTACTTTGAAATGACGACGCCTTCTCAAATGAAAGGAATAAAAATAATTGGTCAGGGTGAAGCTGCTTGTATTGCATTTGCTAAAGTAAATAATGCAGTAATATGTAGTAATAATTTAAAAGATATTATATTTTATGTTAATAAATATAATTTAGAATATTTAACAACCGCAAAAATTTTATATTATTCATATGAAAATGACATTATAAATTTGCTAGAAATTGAAAAACTTTGGAATATTATAAAGAAGCGTTCTAAACTTCCCTTTGATTCATTTGGTGAATATTATAAAAATAGAACTGATAATGAAAAGTAAATCAAAATAACATAAACAAGTCGCACTATTAAGCAACTTTTACAATTATTATTAGAAATTATAAATAAGACATTAGGTAATAAAAAAAGATTTAAAATAAGGGGTATTCAAGTGAAACAATTTATTTATGTTTTGAAACTAGATCCAAGACTATACAAAGTAGAAAACTGAACAGAAGAAGATGAAGCTGTTGTTGGCCGTCATTTTAATTATTTAAAAGAATTATTAAAGAAGGTAAATTAATAATAGCAGGAAAGACTGAAGGGGACGATGAGAAAACTTTTGGAATTGTTGTAATTGAAGTAGAAAGTTTTGAAGAAGCAAAAGTAATTATGGAAAATGATCCTGGAGTAAAGGAAGGGATTATGACATCAGAAATCTATCCTTATCATGTTGCCTTATTAAGAAAGTAAATTAGAATAAGTAATAAAAAGTGGAGCAGTTAACGAGAACCGCTCCATTTTATTTTCTAATATTTAAATGATGTACTAATGCACCAAGCATTCCACCATCATTTGTATTTTTAGATACTATTATTTCAGTATTATTATAAGGTTTATTTTCATATAGTTTAATTTTTTCCATAAGTTCTGTTAGAAAAGTTGGCCTGTTAGTAATTCCGCCACCTAATATTATTTTTGGAATATTGAAAATATAGGCTAAGTTTAATAGACCAAGTGCTAAATACTTATAGAAATAATTAACTGCTTTTGTTGCTTTTTCATCTTTTTGATCATATAAATTAAACACATCAAGCCCGTTATGTACATTTAAGCCTAATTCATTTGCATACCTTACTAAAGCAGTTATTGAAGCTAAATCTTCAAACCTTTTGCCTTTATCAATAATCATATTTCCAAATTCACCACCGGATTTTGTAATTCCGTGATAAATTTGTTTGTTTATTACAATTGAGCCTCCTATACCGGTACCAACTGCAACCATTAAATAATCTGTATCAATCGAAAGTAGGTGGCTTAAGGCGAAACAGTTTACATCGTTTTCGACAGATGCAAAAAGATTAGTTTTTTCATAAATCATTTTAGGTAAATTAAGCCCAGTGTATTCAGGCATAACATCATTTGCATAAAGGATAATACCTGTAGTTGGATCTACAACTCCAGCAGTTGAAATCGCAACACCATTTAATTCAAATTTATTTTTGTAATCATTAATTATATCGATTACTTTATTTATAACATGAACTCCACCCAGTTTTGCGTTTGTATCAATCTGGTTTTTTTTAATTATGTTATAGTTTTTATCAATAATAGAGTATTTGATTTTTGTTCCGCCAATATCAAATGCTATATACTTCATCTAAATCACCATAAATAGTATAGCATATGTGAATTTATTTTTAAATACTTGTATAGACTTTTATAATTGTTTTAATCTTGAGATATTTGTTAATAATAGATTATAGGTGTTTTTATGAAGTTGAGTTTAAGATTTAATGCGCTATTAAGAATTTTTCACACTGCAATGAATATAATAATTCCCTTAATTGTTGGACCATATGTAATTAGAACTTTAAGTAAAACCTCTTACGATACTTATACAAAAGCACAAGTTGAACTTCAACTCTTTTTAGTGCTGGCTGGTGTAAGTATTTTTACTTATGGAGTAAGAAATTTAAGTAAAGTTCGAGAAAATAAAGAAGAAGCTAAGAAAACTTTTACTGAGATTTTTATTTATAGTAGCATTTTAGTCGGCATTTTTACACTTTTATATTTACTATATGTTATCTTTGTAAACAATAATTCAGGTGAAGCAATCTATTATATTTTAATGCTACATTTTGTGGGTAGTTTACTAACTGTTGAATGGCTAAATGAAGCTTTTGAAAATTATAAATTTATTACCTTTAAATCTGTTTTAGTGAAAGTTTTTTATGTTGGCTTAATATTTGGATTTTTAAGAGAAGATAATGTAATTATATATACTTACATAGTCTCAATCATTTTTATTTTAGATCATTTAATTAGTTTTATTTATGTTATTAAAAAGCACGGGTTTTGTTTTAAAGGAATAAACTTAAAGAAACATCTTAAACCAATTATTCTCATCTTTTTAATTAGTAATATTTCTTTAATGTATATGCAAGCAGATAAGCTTATGCTTGGTTTACTCTTAAGCGATAGTGCTGTTACAACATATACAATTCCTTCATACATAGTTACTTCATTTTATAATGTAGTAATTTCGATCTTTATTGTTGCAATACCTAGACTAAATAATTACTTTCAAAATAAAAGTAAAGATGATTATACAAAACTTTATAATGAAGTAATTAGAACATTTTTTATTGTCTTTATTCCAATCTTAGTATTTATTTTTGTTTTAAGCGATGAGATTATTATTTTATATGCAAGTGGTAAATATAATGAAAGTATTACACCACTTAAATACTTTTCGCTTGTAATCTTTTTAAATGCAACTACCTACTTACAAAGAGAAGGAGTACTTTATGTTTTTGAAAGAGAAAAGTATATTATTAAGTTTAATTTGATTGCTGGGCTAATTAATATTATTAGTAATTTAATTCTATATTTTTTAGGATTATTCACCCCAACAACTGCAATTATTACACTTGGAATTTCGTTTTTCTTTTTAACTGTAATAATGAGGATAAATGTAAAACGGGAAGTTAATGAGAAGATTAAATTAATTGATCTACATACAATAAAATATTTTGGCTTTAGTTTAGCAGTTGTTTTAATTAATTTTTTTATAGGATTATTCATTAGTAATATGTTAATTAAGTTAGGATTAGTTTTAATAGTATTTTTTATCATTTATTTAATTCTTTTAATGATAAGTAAAGATAAAATATTATTAATAAATTATAAGATAATTAAGGAAAAGTTTATTAACAAAAAATCTAAAACATAATCAAGTTCCTATTTCATATAATTAAATTAGGAGTAGGAGTAAGATTATGAATAAAATAAATTATAAAAGTTTTGCTTTTCATTTGCTAGTACCAATAATGTTATTATTTATTATTATAATGTTAGTTCCTGATTATGGTTCTTATTATAATAATTTAGCTAAACCTTTTCCTGTTTTAGAGAGTTTCATATTTTTTGGGATATATGCGATTACTTATTTTATTTTTGGTTTAGCTGCCTATTTTGTAGATGAAGAAGAAGGTGAACATAAAAAAGCCTTTAATTATTATTACATTAGTATGTTTATGAATTTATTATATATTCCCATCACCTTTGGAACAAGATCCCTTCTAGTCGGATTTTTATGGTCTTTTTTATTAATAGTCTTTATTTTCTTAACTTATAAAGAGTTTAGAAAGATTAATAAATTAAGTGGGAAATTATTTATTATTTATTTTGTTGTTGCAAATTTCATTACATATTATTCATTTATGTTGTTTTTACTAAATCGTTAAAATCTGTATTATCTAGATACGGATTTTTTCTTTTTGAAGTCAAAATATTCCTTGTAAACGTATACATTATATGTTAAAATATGGTTGAAAATAGAGATTATATTTTTTATAAGGAGAAGACTAAATGCGTTCAGATATTGAAATTATCAATGATTCCAAAATGGTAGAGATTAAGAAGTTGGTAGAAAAATATGATATCCTAGAAGATGAATTAATACCTTATGGGAAGTATATTGCGAAAGTGGACTTTCCAATATATAAGCGCCTAGAAAACAAAAAGGATGGGAAACTTATTTTAGTTACTGCTATTACGCCGACTCCGGCTGGGGAAGGTAAATCAACAACAACAATTGGTTTAGTTGATTCATTAAATAAACTAGGTTATAACACAATTGGATGTATTCGTGAACCTAGTTTAGGCCCGGTTTTTGGAGTAAAGGGTGGAGCTGCTGGTGGAGGATATGCACAAGTTAACCCAATGGTTGATTTGAATTTACATTTTACAGGTGATATTCATGCTATTACAACTGCAAACAACTTGGTTAGTGCAGTTATTGATAATCACCTCTATCAAGGTAATGAACTTGATATTGATGAAGCTAGAATTACTTGGAAAAGATGTATGGACTTAAATGATCGAGCTTTAAGAAAAGTTCAAGTAGGGCTCGATTCAAAAAAAGAAACGCCAAGAACAGAATCATTTAATATTTCTGTTGCAAGTGAGATTATGGCAACATTATGTTTGAGTAATTCTTATAATGATTTAAGATCTAAGTTAGATAGAACAATAGTTGCCTATAATAAAAAAGGTGAAGCTATTACAATTAAAGATTTAGGCATTACAGGCTCCCTTTTAGTTTTATTAAAAGATGCTTTAAAACCTAATCTTATTCAAACTTTAGAAAACAACTTAATGATTGCCCACGGGGGACCATTTGCAAATATTGCTCATGGTTGTAACTCAATTCTTGCAACAAAACTAGCATTAAAATTAAGTGATTATGTAGTTACTGAAGCAGGCTTTGGTGCTGACCTTGGTGCTCAAAAGTTTTTAGACATTAAATGTCAAGAAGCAGGCTTAAATCCAAATGCTGTTGTTGTAGTTGCAACAATTAGAGCACTAAAATACCACGGTGGCGTAAAACTAAAAGATTTGAAAGAAGAAAATGTAGAAGCCTTAAAAGCAGGTGTTAAAAACTTAGAAAGACATATTGAAACAGTTTCTAAATACAACCTAAAATCTGTCGTAGCATTGAATAGATTCTTGACTGATACAGATAAAGAAGTACAATTTATGCTTGATTGGGCGGAAAAATTCGGGGTAAAATTAGCACTTTCTGAAGTATATGCAAAGGGATCTGAGGGCGGACTAGATTTAGCTAGAATGGTAGTGGAAAATGTTACAGATGAAAAATATAAGCCACTATATAGTTTAGAAGAAGGCTTATTTACAAAAATTGAACGTATCTGTAAAGAAATCTACCAAGCTAAAGATGTTGTGTATACAGAAGAAGCAAGACGTGAGTTAGAAAGATTAGAAACTACTCCATATCGTAATTCCTATATAGTTATGGCAAAAACACCAAACTCAATTACTGATAATCCAAAACTAATTGGTGTACCTCTTGATCATATTGTTACAATAAGAGAAGTTAGACTCGCAACCGGTAGTAACTTTGTAATTTGTTTAACGGGAACAATAATGACTATGCCAGGTTTAAACAAAGATCCAATGGCTAATAAAATTGATATGGATGATGATGGTGTTGTAATTGGCTTAATGTAGAAATAATTTCTAGGAGTAAATTAATGAATAGAATATATAGATATCTGGATAAAGCATTACACGAATTATATAAATACGATAGCAAGGTTATCAAAACACAATCACTAAATTCTATTTCATTTCGTTTAGGGTTATATTTAAATAACTTTTTAAAAAACGATCATTTATATAATCATCTTTATGTAGATTTTAAGTTCAGTGATAACAAAAATAATTATCTTGATTTATTAATTCATAATAGAAAAACTAAAGAAAATTTACTTGTTATAAAGCTAGTAAAAAATCCAAATGAAATTAAAGATGATTTAGAGGATATTAAGTTAATTACAACTTTAGAACAGGATAAAACAAATTATGGTGCTTTGATAGTTTTGTTTAATGATTATTATAATACATATAGATTATCTAATAGGTATTATGATGTAGATTTTGTTTTAATTTAGGCAGATAGTAACTCTATTTGCCTATTTTTTTTTAAAAAATAATGGTATAATAAAGGTAGAGGTGGAAGATGAAGAAAATAATAATATGTTTATTCGTATTTGGTTTGTTTTTACTAGTTGGTTGTGTAAAACCAACAATTGAAGAAGAAACATTTACAGTAACATTTGTAGATGTAGAAGGAAATGTAATAAAAGTTGTAGAAGTAAAAAAGGGTGAAGATGTAGATATTCCGACTCCGCCTAATATTGAAGGTTATAAGTTTGTTGGCTGGGATCAAGATTTAGAAAATATTACTACTGACTTAACCGTTAAGCCAATTTATGAAATGGAAGAAGACGAAGAAGATGAAGAAGAGGAAGATGAGAAAGTTTATTACAAAGTAAAATTTTATAGTGAAGGTAATTTAATTAAAGAAGAAGATGTAGAAGAAAATAAGAGTGCAACAGCACCAGAATTAGATGAAAGAATCGGTTATAAGTTTGTTGGTTGGGATTTAGACTTTACAAACGTTACATCTGAATTAGTAGTAAATGCAATTTGGGAGAAGTTAATGGGTAGTTCTTATGTAGATAGTTTTAAATTTCAAGAAAGAATAGATTTTAAAAGTTTACTAGCTAATCTTGAATCTAGTGATGTAAGTTTTACTATTTCAAATATTAAAAATGGGGGCTTACGCGGAACAAACGAACTAGTTTATTATAATAATCCAGCTAATTTCAATACAAATATTTATGGTTTTGAAGTTGCAGTTAATAAAAACAATATTGTAATAGAAATGGCAACTAAAGTTGAAATGCCAACAGATGGCTTTGTTTTATCTGCTCATGGTACAAGTATTAGTAAATTAGAAAAATTAAATATTGGCGATGTTGTAATTTTTGCTAATAATCAAGCTAATGTCTATCGTGAACCAGAAATCACAAACCCAATCAGTTTATGGATTGAAATTGAAAGAATAATTAGTGAAGTAATAAATGCAAATGAAAATTACTTAGCGCTAGATTATATATTAATTGAAGATACAATTAATGAAGCAATAGCAATATATAATAATTTACTTACTACATATAAAAGCAATGAATATGACAAAGCAAGTCAATTATTGTTGGATCTTAACTTTATGTTAATTGAACCTACTAGTGTAACTGTTAGAGCTATGTGGCACTATCCATTAAGGGCTTCAATGTATCCTGAAACAAGTAAAGAAGGAGTAATAAAGTTTTTAGAAAAGGTAAAACAAGAAGGAATTAATCGAATTTATCTTAATACTAACTTTAATGGTAGGGCAATTTATAAATCAGAATATTTAACAACTACTCTAACTACAGCATACACATATGGTGAATATAGTGACTATTTAGAATGTTTCATTGAAGAAGCGCATAAACTAGGAATAGAAGTCTACGCTTGGACAAATACCCTAATCGCTGGTGATGGATCAAAAAACTATTTCTATTCTAGCCGTGGTTGGGAGTTAATTGGTTATAACAATGAAGATAATCATGGTGGCATGTACTTTGTTGATATAAGTAATGATGAATTAAGACAGTTTTTAAGCGACGTTTACTACGAACTTAGTCATAAATATAATTTGGACGGAATAGAATTTGATTTTATCCGTTATCCTGTTACTCGATTTAGTGGAAATGAAATACTAGATTGGGGCTATACAGAAAGCTTTATGTCAAAGTTTATGACAGAATATAACATAGAAGGTGATCTAAGAGAGTTAGTAAAAACAAATACTACAATTAGAAATCAATTTTTAGACTTTAAGATGGAAATGCTAACTAGTACTGTAGAAATGTTAGCAAATTCAATTAGAAAAAATAATCCAAATATAAAAATTAGTGCTGCAGTAATGCCTAGTCCATCAGGAGCTAAAAGCACTTATTTACAAGATTACCTAACATGGATAGAAAAAGGTTATGTAGATGTTTTAGAACCAATGATTTATACATCTGATAATCAAGATTTAAAACAAAAGATGGAAAGTTTACGTAATATAGTTGGAAATCGTGCTGAGATTGTTGCAGGTATCTTCCCAGAAGGTAGTGGTGCAAACAGCTCATATAACGCAATGCAAATAGCTATTATTGAGGAACTTGGTTTAAGTGGTGCATCTAAGTTTTCAAGTAGAACTATTTTTAGTAGTAAATTAAAAGATGCACTAAAATATATGAACCGTGATTATATAGTTTTACCTAGTGCTACCAAGGAAGAAATATATCAAGCTTATACAAGTGATTTAAAAGATAAACTTGTTAATTATTATATGGAAAGAGATGATGATACAGCATTAAAAGATTTACTTGATTATATAAATAGTAACAATCAATTAGATACTAATAATGAACAACTGGATGAGATTGCTAATATAATAAGTTTAGTAAGTAATCAAAAGATTAAATCAAAATTAAATAATGAATTGCTTAAGATAAGCAAAATTATCAAAAATAAATAAAAATAAATTGTTTTATTTATAAAGGATATAAATAAGGAGACCTTTTATATGATAATGTTTGAAGCCCTTAAAAGTTTTGGTTTACTTGATAAAGTTGACACAGTTAATAAAAGAGGTAGAGGTACTATTAATAGGACCTATATTGTCAACGAAAATGGATATCGTTATGCTTTGCAATTAATTGATTTTAATGTTTTTCCTAATGTTGAAAAAGTAATTAAAAATATAGATTTAGTTACTCATCATTTGAAGGTTGTAAAAAATGATTATGATGCCTATATTATTTATGGTAAAGAAAAATCACAACATGTTTTAGTTAATGAATCATATTGGCGCTGCTATAAGTTAAGAGATAATGAAGAAATATACAACTATTTTGAAAATGAAAAAATGTATTATGAAATTGGAAAAATATTAGGGAAGTTTCATAGATTAACAGCAGATTTTGATGCAACTAAACTTGAAATGACTATACCAAATTACCAAAGTACTTTTGAACATTATCAAAAATACTTAGAAGCAAATGAACAATGTAAAAGCGATAAATATTTATATACATGGAATGAATATAAATTTATTGTTGATAGAGAAAAGGATCTAAAAATAATAAGTAATCTTCGTGATAATGGCATAGTTCCATTAAGAGTAACCCATAACAACGTTAGAAAAGCAAATATCATCTTTGAAAAAGATACATATAGAGCCTTACACTTAATTGGTTTTGATGCAATAATGCCAGGAACAATCTTAAGAGATTTTGGAGAAATGGCACGTTATGCATTCAACTCAACTAAAGAAGCAGAAAAAAACTTAGAATCTGTTCACTTCAGAATTGATCTCTTTAGAGAAGGACTAAGAGGTTACTTAAATGAAGTAAAAGATATTATTACAAAAACAGAATTAAAGTATTTAGTTGATGCAATTAGAATAATGGCCCTAGAATATGGAATTAGACATTTAACAGATTATTTATTAGATGGAAAGAATTTTAATCCTATCTATGATACAGATAGTTGGGATATTTGTAAAAACCAATTTAAGTTGGTTCAAGATATTGAAAATAATTATGATACACTTCAAAGTGTTGTAAGAAAAGTAGCTTTTGAAGTGATTGGTATTACAGATTTATAATTTCAAAAATAAGCTTTATGGTTTTACATAGAGCTTATTTATTTTATATAAAATAAATAAATTTTGCTTACAAATTATTACATATTAACCTATACCATATGCATATAATATATATGTATAGGGGTAGGTACGCTAATATAATCAAAAAAAGATGTAAATTATGGGGAGGTTTACATCTTTTTTTCCTTTTTTTGATAACATATTTATAATCTAAGGACTATAATAATTATATAAAAAATATTATCATAATAGTATATATCTTTGAAAAATGATATAATATTGTATATATATGCAAATTTTTGAATAAAAATGCTATATATTACTTTAGATGTGAATAGGAGAGTACATAAATGCCTATAAATTATGAATCAATGGTAAATTATTTAAATTATGGCGTATTAGCAATTTTGGTACTTGGGGTAATCTTTGGATTTTTCAAAGGACTCTTTAAATCGGTATATAATTTAATTGTATTCGTCGGTCTCCTATTAATTGGTTGGTTTATGAGCCCTATCTTCATAAGAGTATTGATGAATTATGATGTTTCATCTTTTGGCTTTGAATTTCAGGGAGTTCAACTAACTAATTTAAGTGAGTTTACACGGAATTTGATATTACAAAATGTAGAAGGGTTTGATCCTACTGCTTTAGAGGGAACCCTTGCAATGGCATTTGTAGAAGGTATGATGTTTATGGTCTTAAGATTAGTATTCTTAATTGTTTGGCTAATCTTAATGGCAACTGTATTTAAATTTATCTTCTGGATTATATATTTAATTATTAGACCTAAGGGCAGTAAAGCTGGTGGTAAAAAAAGAAGCAAGACTCTTGTTTCTAGGCTAGGAGGAATGGGAGTTAGTTTAGTTCATTCCTTAATAGTAGTCCTCTTATTTAGTGTGCCACTTGCTGGACTAACATCAATTGGCTCATCAATGAGTACATTAGGTGAGAACTTAATGGAAGATGATGGACATAATCAAGTTAACTTAGTTTACTCACCAGAAGGAATTAAGTTAGAAGATAGTTTTGGTGATGATGAATTAGTTTTAGAAGCGATTAAATTCATGGAAAACTATCGTGAAACTTATATGGGTAAAATTGGTGGAGTTAAACTAGGTGAAAGATCATTTGATGAATACATTTTTGATGAAATATTCTCATTAAATGTTAATGAAACAAAAATAATGTTTAGACGTGAACTGCAAATTGCAGTTGGTATATATGAAAAGATTTTAATAGAACTTGATGGTAATCAAGAAATTACCCTTGCAACGATTGCTACTATTGATGATGAGGTATTAGAAGAAATAGTAGAAGACCTTGCAAAACTTAAAATTGTACATGTTGCAATTCCAATTGGTTTAGAGTTTGCATATCATAGTACAATGTTTGATGAACAATTAGGTGATATTACAAACTATGTCGATCTAGAAGAAGTAATTGAAGCCCTAATAGAAGTTGACTTTGAAGAAGAAATTAAAAATCTTGGAAAAGCAATGATAGGAGTTCTCGATTTAGTAAATGACTTAAATTTATTAGATAGCGATCCTGATGAAGAAGTAGAAGTTAATATTTTTGCTTTAGATCCTGATAAGGTTGAAAAAGTTACAGAAAACTTAAGTGAATCACAAATTTTAGAAATTATTGGTGATGTTGCATTAGTATTTATTATTCACTCAGAGCAATTCCAAGAATTGCTAGCAGAAGTTGATAAAACTACTGATGACATTAATTTAGATGGAGTTAAACTAGGTAGTGAGTTAAATAGCTTTGCAAGAATATTTAAAGCATTAATTAACTTTGGATTTAAATCAACTGAACTTAGTGAAATTGATTTTCAGTTAGTTACAGATCAACAATTAAATGAATTAGCAAGTGCTGTTTATTCTTCTAAATTGTTCTCAAATAACTCATTCTTACTTGCAAGTATATTTGTAGGAATGTTAGAAGATGATTTAAGAGATTTAATGGTGATAAATTCATTTAATGAAAATGACTTCTTAAGTATTTTATCACTCTTTGTAATTATGGCTAAGAGTGGGATCTTAGATGATGAAGATTTTGATCCAGTTAATTTATTAACTGAAGATAATATTGAAAAAATTGCAGAGTATATTTCTAATTCTGATCTCTTAAGTGATAATGTAGAAAACTTACTTTCATTCTTGCTTGGTCAAATGGAATTACCAATTGAAATTGAATTTCCAGATGACTTAGTATGGAAAGGTGCAGAAGGTAAAGAAGAATTAATAGCTTTATTTACAACTGCTGAAAAGATTGTAAGTATTATGAATTCAGATGGTGAGTTTAACTTTACCCATGAAGCAATAGATGAACTTGCTGATACGATTGTTGAATCTAAGATTTTAATGGCTAATATTGATAACTTATTAACTTATATCTTAGAAGAAACTGGTGTAGCAGAAGGATTCGACTTCATTATTCCTGAAGATATCGATTGGGAAACAGAAGATGGTAAAGATGAATTCAAATCATTACTAAGTGCAGTAGGAATTATCCTAGAATCAGGTTTACTTGAAGATGGCGATTTTAGTAATCTTACTGATGGAAGTGATGATCCTGAAGATGATATGATTAAAGATCTAGCAGAAGCGATGAGTGGTTCAAGAATTATTCGTGAAAACCTCACATCACTAATTAATAGTATGTTAGATGAAAGCATGGATTTAGATATAGATGTAGAGGCAGATGATTGGACATTTGAAGAATTGAACGCACTCTTTAGAGCTGCAAAAGTTATATTGAGCTATGGTGATGAGTTTAGCTTTAATGTTTTAACTGAACTTGAAGAACATGAAATTGATTATATAGTTTCATCGCATATTATCGTTGATAATGCAGTTAAGAAATTAGAAGACTTAACTGAACCTGATGGCGATTTACATGGAGTACTTTATCTTCCAGAAGGAGATGTAGAATACTTCGGTACTGATGGTGAGTTAAAAGCATTTATTTTAGCTGCACAAAAGATTGTTGGCGATAGTGAAGATGGCCTTGAACAATTAGAATCTATTTCCTTTGGTAATATTACTGGTGAAAATAAAGATACTATTCTTGCATCGCAAATAATGACTGAAACAATTATTAGTCATATTGAAGAACTTGCAAGTGATAACGATGTAATTAGTTTACATCCTGATTTTGACCGTGAAAGTAATGATTATGTAGAAGGTACATGGGAAGCAGAACTTCCTAACTTAATTGATGCGATTGAAATCTTTGTTGGTGAGGATGGAGACTTAAATAATTTAGATATAGATTCAGATTTATTCTTGAGTTTAACTGATGATGAAATTGAAACAGTTACAAAATCTAAGATTCTATCTCACTCAATGGTTACATTCATTGAAGATGAAAGTGCAAATGAAAATTCATTCATATCCCTACCAGACGACTTAAATCCTAATCATCCAGACTATGATAATGATTTATGGTATGGTGAAGATGGTGAATTAGTTAAAACTCTAAAAGCACTTCGTGGTTTAGGTTTAACAAACTTTGAAGATGATATTGATCTAACTGTACTCTTCGATGAAGCAAAAGCTGATGTAGAAGACGAAGTTATTTTAGCTAGTAGAGTAATAGAAGCAACTATTATTAATAAGATTGAAACTGAAGCTGAAACTGGTGGAAGTTTAGATGGAATGTTAATTATTCCAAACGATGTAGTTTGGGAAATACAATATGATAACGATGATAACTTAGTAGATAAGGGTGAATTAAGAAAACTCTTAGTTGCAATCGATGTACTAATCGGTGATGACGAAAATACTAAGTTTGAAGATGTAGAATTTAAAGTTGAAAATATCTTTAATACACCAGAAGATCCTACAAGACAAGATAGATTACTTGCAAGTAGAATAGTAGAAGAATCGATTATTAATAAGATTAATACTGAAATGGATGCTGGTGGTTCACTTGAAGGAAAATTAGTTAAGCCTGATGGATTCCAAGAAAGTGACTGGTATGGTGAAGATGGAGAATTAAGACGCTTCCTTAATGCAATAGAAGTCTTATTAGATGGTGATGACTTTGAAAATGCAGAATTTAAGGTTGAGAAATTCTTCGACGATGATTCACAAGATATCTTGCTAGCAAGTAGACTAGTTGAAGCATCAGTAGTTAATACAATCAAAGTAGAAATGGATACTGGTGGATCCCTTGAAGGTAAATTAGTTGAACCTGATGGTTTTACTGAACAGGATTGGTATGGCGAAGATGGCGAATTAAGACGCTTCCTTGATGCAATTGAAGTCTTATTAGATGGTGATGACTTCGAAAATGCAAGCTTTGAAGTTGAGAAATTCTTTGATGATGAATCTCAAGATGTCTTACTAGCAAGTAGACTAGTTGAAGCATCAGTAGTAAATACAATCGAAACTGAAATTGATGATCCGATGAGTCCGTTATATGGGAATTTAGTAAGACCTGATGGCTTCACAAAACAAGACTGGTATGGTGAAGATGGAGAATTAAGATTATTCTTGAACTCTATTGAACTATTACTTGGTCCGGGTGAAAACTTCACAGATGCTAAATTCGATGTTGATACAATTCTAGGTAGTGATCAAGAAGAAATCTTAGAATCTAGAGTAGTAGAAGCAAGCGTAATTAAGTTTGTAAAAGAGTCTGATAAACTAGTTATCCCAGATAATAATAACCCTACATTCTATTACTTCGATAGCAATTATGAAGCAATAGTTTGGGAAAGAACATTTGATGAAAATGATAACTTAGTTGATGAAGGCGAATTAAGACGCTTCTTAGCTGGTGTAAATACACTTCTTGGTGGAAATTCATTTGCTAGCTTCAACTTTACAATGGATGAAATGTTATCTGCAGACTTTAGTACAGTACTAGATTCGCGCGTACTTGAAGCAACAATTGCTCAAACAGTTAGTGAATTAGTAGGTACAGGTGGAGTGTTAGATGGTTATATCTTAGAACCTGTAGAACACGATGGATATCAATGGTATTACCATGCTGACAGCATTAACCCTGTAAGAAATGGTACATATGTTGGTGAATTGGCTGCTCCACAACATACAGATCTACTTGGTATGATCATAGCTCTACAAGCAATGGATGCAGCTGGAGTTAACTTCAATAGTATTAATTATGATACTATTAAAGGAACTAGCTCTACTGAAGCACTTGCAGATGCATTCTGGGATCATTCAAGAGTAATTCAAGGTTCACTTGAACATATGTTAAACAAAGTTCTTGATGATAAAGGTGTTCCAGAAATGGCATTAAGATTCGGTTCAGGTCCAGGATTTGTAATGCATATTAATAGTAAACAAGATTTAATTGATGGAATTAATGCAATTAAAGGTTTACCATTCTAGATCTGATATGAAAATCTCAACTTTACAATTTTAATTAACTATAATATAATAATAGTAGAAACGGAGGAATGTTATGAAGTTAATTCTAGCGATAGTCTCAAACGATGATAGTGCTGTTTTGATGAAAGAACTAGTGAAAAAGAAATTTTTTGTAACAAAACTATCTTCTAGTGGCGGATTACTTAGAAAGGGAAACACTACCTTGATGATTGGTGCTCGTGATAATGAAGTCGATGAAATCATTAAGATAATTACTAAGTTTTCTAAGACTAGAAATGAGTTAGTACCTAGTTCTATAATTAGCGATATTGGCATCATTCCTTCAACACCATTAGAAGTTACTGTCGGTGGCGCTACTATTTTCGTTGTTGATGTTGAGAAATTCAAAAAAATCTAGGGAAGATGAAAAGACTTAAACTTCGCGTTTAAGTCTTTTTTTTGTTTTTTATAATCTTATTTATAATTTTTATAAATAAAGTTGAAAAAGTGTGGTATAATTGGTATACTATATAAGGTTAAAAGAAGAGGAGTTGAATTGAGGTGAAGAAACCTGAAACGATGGATATTATGGGTTGTTCTCGTTCTTCTAATAATAATATCACTATTTTTAGGAGTTAAGAATTTAAGCCTAAGTGATATCTTTAAATTAGAAGAATCTGCAATATCACTACTTTTTAAAAGTAGAATTCCTAGAACACTAAGTATTGTGTTTACGGGAATTGGCATGAGTATTAGTGGCCTCATAATGCAACAACTCTCAAGAAATAAATTTGTATCTCCAAGTACAGCTGCAACTCTCGATTCAGCAAAATTCGGAGTTTTACTATCGATGTTATTATTTGTATCGTCAAGTATATTTGTGAGAATGATAGTTGCATTTGTAATAGCTTTACTTGGGACATTTTTATTTATGCGATATATTGCAAAACTCAAAGCAAAAAATATGTTATTAATTCCTTTGTTAGGAATAGTTTTAGGGACAGTAATTGATGCCCTAACAACCTTTATCGCATATAGATTTGATGTAATTCAAACATTAAATGCTTATATGGTTGGTAATTTTTCCTTAATTATCGAAGGAAGATATGAAATGTTATATATAATTATTCCTTTAGTTATCCTAGCCTATCTTTATGCTTATAAATTTAGTGTTGCTGGGATGGGAGAAGATTTCTCAAAAAACTTAGGATTATCATATAAAAGAATAGTTGTCATTGGGTTAATTATTGTTTCTTTAGTTACTTCTAGTGTACTTGTAACAGTTGGAAGCATCCCTTTTTTAGGTTTAATAGTACCCAATATAGTTACTTTATATAAAGGAGACTTTTTAAAGAAAAACTTAACAGATACAGCTTTATTTGGTTCAATATTACTCTTGTTTGCAGATATCTTTGGAAGATTAATTATCTACCCTTATGAAATCCCAATTGGTTTAACTATTGGAGTGCTAGGTAGTTTAATATTTATTATATTATTAGTAAGGAAGACAGTCTATGGCAGATAAGAGAACGGTTTGGATATTAAGTATAATTTCAATATTTTTTATTATTTTATATGTAGTTGTTGGGATGAATAGTAATAACTTAAATTACTTTCTACCGAGAAGACTAACAAGAGTAATTGCAATTATTCTAGTCGCCTTAACTATAAGTGTATCTACAGTTAAATTCCAAGCCTTAACAAACAATCGAATATTAACTCCTAGTATGCTTGGGTTTGACAGTATGTATATGTTAACCCAAACTACATTTGTATTTGTTTTGGGTTCAAATAGCACTTTAGTAACATCTCCAATAATAAACTTTTTAATAACACTTGGTATAATGGTGTTATTTGCAACTCTTTTATATGGTGTTTTATTTAATAAAATGGGAAATCAGCTAGTTTCAATGTTAATGATAGGAATAATTTTATCAACATTATTTAGAAGTTTTACTTCGTTTTTCCAAATGATAATTGATCCAAATGAATTTAGTGTAATTCAAGACAGAAGTTTTGCATCATTTAATAATATGAATACTAATATATTATGGATTGCACTTGCTATATCACTAATCATTTTTATTATAATTAGTGATGAATTTAAAAAACTAGATGTTATCGCACTTGGAAAAGATCATGCAATTAATTTAGGAATTAATTATAACTTACATATGCGTAAATATTTAGTTGTAATTAGCTTTTTAATTGCAACAGCAACAGCATTAGTAGGACCAATTATGTTTTTAGGTTTACTTGTGGTAAATATGGCACGAGCTATATCAAAAACCTATAAGCATACGAGTTTAATTTTACTTAGTTTCCTACTTTCCCTTGTATTATTAGTTGGTGGGCAGTTTATGTTAGAAAGAATATTTAACTTTGCCTTGCCACTAAGTATTATAATCAACTTTGTTGGAGGAATTTATATGCTCTACTTACTCAAAAAGGAGATGACAATATGATAAAGGTTAAAAATTTATCAAAAAAATATAATGAATTAGAGGTTGTAAAAGGGGTAGATTTAGTAATTAATAAAGGGAAACTAACCTCAATAATTGGTCCAAATGGAGCTGGAAAAAGTACATTACTTGGCTTAATTAGTAGACTAATTGAAAAAAATGAAGGCAGTATCTTTATCAATGAAAAACGCATTGAAGAATGGAAAGATAATGACCTTGCAAAAACATTAGCTATTTTAAAGCAAGATAATAATGTTAATATGCGAATTACAATTGAAGAGTTAGTCGCATTTGGGAGATTTCCATATAGTAATGGTCGCCTAACAAAAGAAGACTATGAAATGATTGATAAAGCAATCGAATATATGGGACTTGAAGAAATGCGTACAAAATATATAAATGAACTAAGTGGTGGCCAAAGACAACGTGCATTTATTGCAATGATTATTGCACAAGATACAGAATATATCTTGCTTGATGAACCACTTAATAGTCTAGATATAAAACACGCAAAAGAATTAATGAAAATAATTAGAGAATTGGTAGATAACTTAGGAAAAACAATTGTTATGGTACTACACGATATCAATTTTGCGTCCTATTACTCTGATTATATTATTGCTATGCAAGATGGGGAAATCTTACAAGTAGGTAATACTGAAGACATTATCAGCAATGAAACATTAGATGCTCTTTATGGAACACCAATCAGAATAGAAAAATATGAAGAGCGCAAAATCTGCATTTATTATTAGGAGGAATTATGTCTAAGAACAAGATCTTACTTATTATTGCTGTTCTTATTTTAGCAGTTGGATCTTATTTAACTGTTGAATTATTAAATAAAGGTCGCGAAGTGGATGGAGATGTAGAAATTATTCATGAACTTGGAACTACAAAAGTAGTTAGTAATCCTGAAAAAGTTATAATTTTTGATTTTGGGATTTTAGAAACCTTAGATGCTCTTGAAATCAATGTTATTGGTGTACCAAAAGCAAGTGTTCCAGATCATCTAAGTAAGTATCGTGGTGATGATATAGTTGATGTAGGAACATTGTTTGAACCGAATTTTGAAGTTATCTATGATCTCCAACCTGATCTAATAATTATAAGTGGTAGACAAAGTGAATTATATGGTGAGTTAAGTAAACTTGCACCAACAATTTATTTACCAATGGTAAATACAAGTTTTATAGAAAGTTTTGAAAAGAACTTAACTATTTTAAGCCAAATCTTTACAAAAGAAAATAGATTTACTGAATATATTGAAGAAGTAAAAGCTGAAATAGAAGAATTACACGAACTAGCAAGCAGCTCAGAATTAAATGGTTTAGTTTTAATGGTAAACAGTGGCAGTGTTAGTGCTTTAGGTTTAGGTTCTAGATATGATGTGGTATATAATGAGTTTGGTGTTAAGCCATCCGATCCAAGTATTGATATCTCGACCCATGGCCAAAGCGTAACTTTTGAATATATTTCAGAAGTAAATCCTGATATTATATTTGTAGTTGATAGAGGATTAATTACAGAAGGTAAAGGAACAGCAGAAGAAGAGTTAAACAATAGCCTTGTAAAAGAAACAAAAGCATTCCAAAATAATCGAATAATTTATTTAACACCAGCAAATTGGTATATTTCTACTGGTGGATATACTTCAATTAAAGTAATGATTAATGAAGTAAGAAGTGCTTTTGAATAAAAAAATGTTGAAATGACACGATATTAGTGATAAAATGTATGCAAGTATACTTTTATACTAATTTCATGGGAGGATGAAGTATATTAAAATACTTAAAAGAAGTGAAATGGATTATAAAGAAAAAGCATTTCAAAATTTAAGAAAACAAAACTTACGAATTACCAAAGCGAGAAAAGCTATTATAGATATATTAGAGGGAAAACACCTTACTATTCAAGAAATCTATGCGGAGATGCAAAATAAGGGATTCCATAATTTGAGTACTGTTTATAACAATATAGATTTCTTATTAGAACATAAGATCATAACTCAAGTATTTATAAACGGAAAGAAACATTATGATCTTACTATCGAAGAATATTCTCACACTGCAGATTCTCATGTGCATGTTTCATGCCTTGCAAGTGATAATATTATCGAGATTAATGAGCAAGAATTCTTGAATAGAATTAAAAACCATCCTGTATTTAAAGGGTTTGATATTTCGAAGCTACAATTAGTAGTTGAAGGAAATTGCAAACACTATGATACAGAAGTTTGTAAAAACACAACAAATTGTTATTTAATAAATTTGCATAATAGAAATAAATTACCTTGAGACTAAATATCTCAAGGTAATTTTTTTGGAAACTAAAGTTATGGGAATAATGGGGTATTAGCATACTTGAATGAGCTAACTTTATTTTTGGCTGTTATTATAAAGGTGTTTTCATCTTTGCTAATATCGATTTCAATTGTACCTTTTTCAAGAGAATTAAATTCATTAGGGTTTTCATCGTTTTCTTGATCTTCTGGTATTTCAGGATAGTTGTTTTCACCTTCTGAAATCTCACCATCACCTAAATTGATTAGATAATTAATTGAATAGTTATCGTGATCATCTTTATAGATATTGAATAATAAATCACTAGTATTATGAACTTGTTCAAGCAAGATGTAAGTTTTTTTATCTTGTTTAATGCTCAATTTACTATGATTTATAATGGAATTATTATTTACTAACTTAACTATATATTCGGAATTATTATCTACAGACTGTTTAGTTAACAATAAATAATCACTATTATTAGTATAGTCTGGATAGTAAGTCATTTCAATGTTTTCAACTTTATCTGATAACTCTACACTACCAACTAGATTATATGTATTATTATTTGCTGTTATTTGTAATTCTAATTCGATTAATGATTCGCTCTTTATATTTTCATTTAAGAATATATCGTAAGTAATTTCTTTGTTGTAAATATTCTTCCCAGTATATTTTAGTTTATATTTATAGTTGCTATTATCACTAATTTCTTTTTTAAAAGTGTGATTGTTTGAATTGAATAACATTTCAATTTGAGGAAGAAGTTGATTTATTTTATTTAAATGACTTACTACTAATAAACCATTTGACGGTTGATATTGTCCAGTAGAAGCAGCATTATTATTTGCATCGACTAAATTAATAATACTTGCTGCAACAAACCCATACTCTGATAAGGTCACAAAATCTGTTTCTACATTTGGATCTACAGGTACTTGATTTCCTCCGTCTTCAATATCATTATTTTCATCGTCTATGCTATTAAATCCATCCTGAGATGAATTTAGAAAAGATATTGTAAGAGGGATAACTATTATTAGTAATAAAAGTATGGCTAAAGCTGGTCTAAAAATAAGAAAATAATTCTTTTTTGGAAGTTCAGTTCTTGGTGTAATTTGAGCATTAGTTAAAATACTCTTATTATCAAGAGGTTTTATTTCATTTTCTAGTTCTTCACGAATTAGATTTATTTTATCCTTTAACTTCATGCTCATCACTTCCTTTCATTTGTTTTATTTTTTTGATTGCTTTTTGATAGTACCAAATGGAAGTACCGATTGGTATATCAAGGATTTTTGCAATCTCTCTGTGTTTTAAATTTTCAGTTATATAGAGAAGAAATACTTGACGTTCCATATCATCTAGTTGAGCTAACATTTCTCTTACTAAGATGTTTCTTTCGCCTTGAGGAGAGGTTTGAGGTAGGATTGTATCTGCCTTATTAACATTGATTAAAATTTCTTTTTTCTTTTTGCGATAATAGTCAATAGCTTTATTACGGGCAATAGTTAGTAACCATGTTTTAAAGCTTCTACCGCGTTTGTATTGGTGGAGTTTTTCTAACATAGTAAGATAAGTATCTTGCATTAAGTCATTTGCAATGTCTCTATCTTTTACTATCGCAACTATTATCGCATAGACAGAGTTTTTAGTATCATTATAGATTGCTTCAAAGGAAGCTTCATCTTTTTGAAATAGGCCATCAATGTATTTTTCTAACTTTGCCATAAACATTCTCCTCTTTGTTTATGGCTTCATTATAGCATTAGAATAATTAAATTTCAATATTAGTAGATTCACAATAATTTTTATAATTAATTTAAGATAATATAGTCCACTGTATCAAATTCCCCTGTTAAGTTGTGGGATGTAACTAGTTCTCCACTTAATACATAAAGATAATCATCAATTCTAAATGCTCTTCTAATAGCGTATTTATTATAGTAATAAGTTTCTACATTATTAGTTATTTCTTGAAGGAATTTGTGGTGGTTAATAGAATATTTTACTTGGATTGGCTGTGCTCTAGTTTCATCGATATCAAGTACTACATAACGATTTAAATTTTCATATTTATACCCGTATAAATATGTTTCTCTTAGTTCCATTCCAATTAAATTTCTAGCCTTATCAATCATAATAGCTTTATGATTACGAGTTGCTTCACTATCTATATAATTAATGGTATTTGATTTTTCAAAGATTAAAGGTTTTCCAACTTCGATTGGATTTTCAAAATTAGATATATCATATAGTGCAACTTTTATTCCAGTAATTGTACCATTATCATCTGCATCATAGCCAATTCCAATCACTAAATTATCAGTCCACGGGTGTTGATAGCTACTAAATCCTGGGATTTCAAGTTCACCAATTATTTTTGGTTCATATGGATTGCTTAAATCGATTGTATAGAATGGATCGGTTTGTAAAAAGGTTACAACTGTTGCTATATCTTTATTAAAGCGAACAGACTGGATTCTTTCACCAGGTTTTCCTAGTCCAGTATCAAGTAAACTAATTTGTTTTAATTTATATTCATTATTTATTAATTCGCGTTTAAAAATAAAGAGTCTATTTACTACCTTTGTTCCCCACCCTTCGGTTGTTGCAAGCCTTAAATATCCATCATGCTCATCTATTGCAAATTGATTTATTATTTCACCTTTATATTCGCCTTTTCCACCGAATGATACTTTACCTGTTTTTTCATCAATTTGATATGAAATGATTGTACCTTTATTTATATAATTAAATAAAGAATTATATTCATAATAACTATATGCAAGATAAATTGAATGTTTGGATACATGAATTGTTCCCCAACTCTTTGGTGATAGAAATACATTTTTATCTACAGTTACTTTATTATCTAGATTTATAGTTGAGATGATTGTAAAACCATTATGTTTGGTATTTGGGATATATTTTATATCTTTATAGTCAATAAATTTAAATTCATCATTAAAATAATACCATGGTCTTAAGTCAAAATCTGAATCGTTTTTAGGATAATAATAAGCACGATAATTTGAAATTAAATAAAGTTTATTATTAATTAATCTAGTTCCAAGATTGTAGCCACTTATTGAATAATTTGCTACTTTTTCAAAAGTTTCTTTATCATACACTTCTACAACACTCATAGTAGTGTAAAAATAGTAGAATGGTAGATCTACCATAATATCATCATTGGTAAATTCACCCTTAATTTGCGGGTAATTAAAACTATTTTTTATTCCGACAACAACTAAATACATATCAGTTAAATATAGTTCTGAATAATATGAAAATGCATTATCGTTATCCGATGTTATAGTTTCTTCAAAAATTAGATCCATTTTACCATTATCTAAAAGGTTAATAACTTGGAGCTTGTTATTATTAATGGAATAAATTTTTGAACCATCTGTTTTTATAATGTCGCCTTCATCGACTCCATCAACCTGAATATTGGTATTCGTAAAATCTGAACTAGGAGCTTCAGTTTCAGTATCAATAGGAAATCCTTGCCCTATTTCATCAGTTTTTTCTGCAAAAAAGAAATCATTAACATTTGAACTTTCTAATAGGAGTTTTAAATGTGCTTCATTTTTGACTGTAGATAAGCCCAAATCTTCTGGATTTTTATTTGGATTATATGTAAAATTACAACCAACTAAGATCAAACCGAACATGAATAAAAGTACTGTCAATATTTTTCGCATAAGTATTACACCTACCTTTTTCACTTATAATACGATTGAAATGAAGTTTTTATTGGTGTTTTTTTAAAAAAAGAATGTAATTTTAATTAGTTAATTTTTTCAATGGTATAATTATTGTATAAAACTATTATTTATTATTAATAATAGTTTTAAAACTTAAGAATAGTGGAGGACTATTAATTTGAAAGAATTAGTCACTATTAAAGCAAGCATTAACGCTTCAGTTGAAAAGGTATGGAAATACTTTACTGAAGTAGAACATATAAAAAGGTGGAATAATGCTACAAGTGATTGGCATACACCTTACGCGGAAAATGATTTAAGAGTTGGTGGAAAATTCTTATATCGAATGGAAGCAAGAGATGGTAGTCAAGGTTTTGATTTTCCTGGAACATATGATGAAGTAATTATGCATCAAAAAATAGCTTATACTTTAGATGATACTAGAAAAGTAAAAACTACATTTAATGCTATGGGTGATGTAACAGAAGTGGTTCAACAATTCGAAGCAGAAAATGTCTTTCCAATAGAAATGCAAAGAAGTGGTTGGCAATCAATTTTAGATAATTTTAAAAAGTATGTAGAAGAAAATTAATATATATAGAAAAGGAATTAGTTTTAATTCCTTTTTTTAATAGAAAAAGACTAGCTAATATGCTAGTCTAGATTATTTAAAACATAATTAACTGCAGGGTTTTCCATATTTAACTTACATGCAGTTGTAGGATAATTTGGATCTTTAGGATTAGGCTCTTGATAAGTGTTAAGTATATCATTGTCAATACACATAGTAATTGCTTCACTAATTTCAGTTTTATAATCTGAGTGGTAATCAGTTAGGCGTTTTTTAAAGTAGTTTAAACCAATAAAGTTATATGTAGATTCATTTTCTAATTTTTTAATTTCTTTTATTATAATTTGTACAAAGCGGTTTGATATAGATGATAAAGCCATTTGTTCTTTTTCAGATTTAGTTACTTTTCTAAGCATCCAAGGATAATTGTCAAAAGGTATAAACTCATCAACAAGTTCCTTTAAGAAGTAACTAGTAGAGATATTAAATCCCATAACCTTTAAATTTTTACCTTGGTATTTTAATCTTTTTATTACATACCTTAGATCACTGTCCCCTGAAACAAACATGTAATCAGTTATATGAGGATAGCGATACATTGTTTCTAAAATATCAAGTGATAGCTCAATATCCGTAGAACCTTTTAAATATTCAGAAGATGTCTTAGTTACAATATGTTTAGGTTGGATCCCTAAATTCATTAATTTGGTCACTAGGCCTGCTGTTCCTTTATCAAAGTTTCCATAAGCTTGGATACCTACTAACTTTGCACCATTGGAATTTGCGACTTCTTTAATAACTCGAACTAATTCTTCATAATCAATAACGGAACCAAATTCTTGTTTTGCGGTTTTCTCAATATTTTCCCAATCAATAAACACACAAATATACATATATCTATTTCCTTCCATAGATTTTTCTAATTTTATGCTAGCATAGGTAATTTTTTCTTTCAACACGAAAATTAGATTTTATAAAAATGAAAGAATATCCATATTTAAAAATTACTAGAATTTTTGCGAAAAAAGTAGTATAATGTATTTAATTTGAGAAGGAGAAGGAATTATGACTTTTAAGATGTGGAGTGCATTCCATATTGCGTTCATCTTAAGTCCCTTTATATTTTCAATCCTGATGTACATATATACAAGAAAATATAATTATGAGAAGAACCGCAAAATTGGAATAATATTATCAATTATTTGTATTGTATTTTTAGCATTAAGAAATATAGAAATAGCTATAAATTCAGATGGATTTAATCCAGAAATATTACCATTACAAATTTGTCATTTTGCTAACTTTGTGTTATTAATTGCGTTTTTACGCGATAGTAAACCAATGTTTGCAACAGCATTTTGTTTTAATTTACCATGTGCTTTTTTAAGTATTGTGTTTGCAAATAGTTTAGAAAATTATAGTACAATCCTTAATTTTAGAGGAATTGCATATATCTTTGGCCATATGTTAATTGTAGGAATAACTATTTGGGCATTGCTTGTTGGCTTTATGAACCTTACAAAGAAAGACTTATATAAAGGAATTGCCTTCGTATTAATTTTATTTGTACTTTCAGTTCCAATAAATAATCTATTAAATGATCTACTACCACAATACACTGCAAACTATTTTTATACAATTAAACCTGAAAGTGGAACACCACTTGAAGATATGTATAACTTAGGAAAAGTTATTTCAGTAGTAGGAATTGAGTTTAATTTAGTATATATTATTCTTGACTTAATCTTAGGATCAATAGTATTTTTAGGTTTCTATTTAGCAGTTAAAGGATTAAATAGAAAATTCGACTTTGAACTTCAAGCAATTTAACAGGAAATATTCCCTAAAATAATCATATAATATTATAGTATAAAGCATCAAAATCTAATTAAATTATTAGATTTTGATTGCATTTTTAATTACATTTTGTTATAATATATAAGGCTATTTTGTTGGCTCCATAGCCAAGTGGCTAAGGCAATGGTCTGCAACACCGTGATCGCCAGTTCGAATCTGGCTGGAGCCTCCAAACTTATCTTTGATTAGTAAGTCAATAAAAATGGCTTTATAAAGCTAAAAAGAAAAATAGAAATAGAAACTGCTTTAGATTGAACTTAATATTTAGAGCAGTTTTTTTATGCATTTTTACTCTTACATGGTAGGAAGTCGAACTCTATAAAAATTTCTTATGTGGTAGGGAGTCGAACTCTCTATTCATTTTAGAATCATTATTTTTAGAAACATAGTATTGAAATATTTTTTATCAAAATATATTAACTTTTATGTTTAATTGTAGGATTTTAGAAAAATTTGATAAAAATTATGATAAAATTGACATATAAAGTTAAAGCAATAAACAAACAATTAAAATTTTATTTTTAGAAAGAGAGTGTGAAAATTATGTATAAACATAAAATAATTGACTTTTTTAACAAAAACATAAAAGGAAAAAAACCAGATTACTCCTTTTAATCAATAGAAATAAATGATATTATTAGGCTATAAAACAATATAGAGTTTTTAACTTAAATTTAGTATTTTTGAAAGGAGGGATTAAATGAAATTTCTTTTTAATTTATTAGTCTCAATGTGGGATGTTACAGAATTTGCAGTAGCCAATTGGATTATTTTGGGTTTAATGGCTCCTGTTGTATTCGTTTTCGCATTTCGTATTACTGGCGAAGCAGCTTTCTTTTCAGGCTATAACTCAAAAATTATGAGTTTTTTCCATTGGGTTATAAGGTTAATTATATATATTGCTGCTGTATATTTATTAAAAGGACTAATCTGGTTTTTTGCTCAACCACTAGTGGTATTTAAAGTAGATAATCCTAGGTTTATATCTTCAATAATAGTAGCTGTAACTGTGTTGGTATTTGCTATATTCATAAAAATTAAATCTAATATGAATTATAAAGTATTTTGGCCATAATTTGGTGTAAAAACAAAGAAATGAGGTCCTTTTATGATTAAACTATTGAAATTTGAAAATATATATGGAATAAAAAAACTTAATAATATAAGTCTTATAAATGAAGATACAATTATTTATTCTCCAAACGGTGTTATGAAATCATCTTTTGCTGATGGGTTGGAAACTATATCTAACAATGAAAATCCGAAAGATATATTTAATGATATTGATGGGGTATATGAAATAGAATATAATGATGGAGTTGTTAATAAGGTTATTACGGATGCATCACCAGATAAAAAAATGAACCTTTTCGTATTTAGGGGCGAAGACTTATCCAAAGAAATATTTTTAAATCCAGAATTAGCAAATATAGTTATTTCTAGTGAATTAAAAGAACAATATGAAAACAAATTATCATTAATAAATGATAAAATGGATCGTATCAAAGAAATAGTTACCCTTAACATATTAGAAGGTAAATTAGGGGCGAAAACATCAGAAACAAAATATCATAATTTTATGTTACAGTTTGGTGGCAAAAGTCTGCTGGAAAGAATAAATAATTTTTTATCGAGAAGCCATAGTAAAATTAAAGAAGACATTAGAGAAATTAAATATGAAAATATATTTAATATCAAAACTGAACAAATTCTGACTGAAGCAGACTTTGCTGAGCAGGCAAAGAAGTACAATGAATTAAAAGAAAAAAAATTAAATGAAATTATATTCAATAATGAATTTGGAATTTCACAATTACAGGATTCGCATACAAATTTAATTAAAAATAACTACTATAAAGCTGGCCACAAACTATTGATAAACGATGTTCAATTAGATGAACAAGGTGTTGACACTTTAATTAAAAATACAATTGAATCTGTATATGAATCAGAGGAAATGTTAACTATTTTTAATAAAGTTAAATCTACATTAGATAAGAACGCAGATACACGTAAACTACGTGAAGAACTTTCAAAAAACTCT
>Ga0209075_1000197_pt1 | contig 56077 bp, 43 predicted proteins | sample Stecom2011_FD_187523 | JGI IMG/M metagenome (GOLD analysis project Ga0209075, IMG submission 187523) | Agricultural soil microbial communities from Utah to study Nitrogen management - Steer compost 2011 (SPAdes) (version 2) | ecosystem: Environmental > Terrestrial > Soil > Agricultural land...
GTCGTGCCCCAGGTGGTGCAACAAGAGCCTGCGGTTCCGCGTCCTGGGGTGGCGCCTGTTGACCCCGTCCCTGTGATCCAAGCAGCGCCTGCCCCAGCGATGCCGGTTGAGCCTTCTATGAGAAGGCCAATCACATTGGCCGAGGGCGAGGAGCTGATCCGGCCGGCCCAGCCGCAGCCAAGAGTGCATAGCGCTCCTGAGCCGTTAGCAGAGGCTCCCGTTATGATTGCACCTCAGACCGCCCGCCAGACGCTGGCTTATGATCCCTACCTGGGGTATATGGATGATACTGCGCCGGACGCGCGGCATTATCGCCAGGCGCAACCCTATGGTGAAACCATCTCCCGGTTACCGGCGGATACTCCGGCTGTTCATGTGCCTTATTTGGACGAGATGCCGGAACATTTTCGCCGCCGCGTGCCGACCCTGCGGTTCAATAGTCATATTTATGCCAGTGAGCCGTCAGCTCGTCGGATCATGGTCAATAATATCTATCTCCGTCAGGGGCAGGCATTTGAGGGGATGACCGTACAGGAAATCACCGAAGATGGTGCCATTTTTGTATTGGACGGCGTGCTTTTTTCCGTTAATGCCGCAAAAGATTGGATTAACCGATAACCCATAGAACCAGGCTGTCCTCGCCAGGGTCCTTGGCGCGGAAGGACCTTGCCAAACCACCCGATTTAGCGCTCATGTGCGCTCGCAATTTTCCGCTGATGTGCGTTTGCACGTCTGCTTATCCAACGGTTGTACAGGTCAGATGCTCTCGGAAGAAATCAAAAACGAAATACAGCAGGTTTACAGTACCTTCCTGGAGCGGAAGTCCATTAAGCCTCGTTATGCCCAGCGGCACATGATCGCCGATATTGCCCGCTATCTCGGGGAGATTCGGATGGATGCCGCCGGGAATCGCCTGTCGCTTCCCACCGCTTGTGTGATTGAAGCCGGCACGGGTACGGGCAAGACATTGGCCTATAGCATCGCGGGTATCCTGGTGGCCCGCGCCCTCAAGAAGAAGCTGGTGATTGCGACCGCGACGGTGGCTCTCCAGGAGCAGCTAGTGAACAAGGACCTGCCGGATCTTCAGGAACACGGGGGTGTGTCCTTTAGCTTCGGTTTAGCCAAAGGGCGCGGCCGCTATCTCTGCTTGGCTAAACTGGATCAGTTGCTGCAGGCCCATACGGACGAATCCGCGCCGCAATTTTTGCTGACCAGCGAGGAGCAGGGAAAGTTCAATCTGCCGCTGTATCAGCAGATGCTTGATCAGATCATTGACGGCGACTGGAACGGGGATCGGGATACCTGGAAAGACGCCCTGGAAGACAGCGACTGGCGGCGGGTAACCACAGATCACCGCCAGTGTACCAACCGTCGTTGCTCCTACTTTTTGCGTTGCAGCTTCTTCGAGGCCCGCCAGCAGATCGAGAGCGTTGATTGTATTGTCGCCAACCATGATCTGGTGCTGGCTGACCTGGCGCTCGGGGGCGGGGCGATTTTGCCGCCCCCCCAGGAAACGATTTATGTGTTCGATGAAGCCCACCATCTGGCGGACAAGGCCATCAACCATTTTGCCCACTCCACCTTTTTAAATAGCAGCCGGGATTGGCTCAAGCAGGTCACAAAAACGGTTGCCGCACTGTTAACCGAGTTGGGCACCTGTGGGGATATTAAGCGGGATGTAGAGCAGGTTTCGCCAGCAACCCAACAGTTGGACCAGGACCTTCTGGCTCTGCTCACCGCCTTGACGGAGCTGGAAGGATGGGATCAGGACCAGGACCGGGGAAATCAGCGGGTTTTACGCTTTGCCCAAGGCATTGTACCGGATCAGATTCGTGCGCTTTGTCATCAGCTGCTGCTATCCACGGCCCAGCTGTGCCGGCTGTTTGAGCGTATGACCGAGCTGTTGCGGCAAACACTGGACGATAAACGGGAAGAAGACATCAGCAAGGAAGATGCTGAACGGTGGTATGCGCCCCTAGGGTTGATCTATGCGCGCTTTATGGCGATGTACGATCTTTGGAAAACCTACGCGGTGGCCGACCCGGAGGGTGGCGTGCCGTTGGCCAGATGGCTAAGGAGCTATGAGGGCGAGGGGCGCCATGAAATTGCGGTGTTCAGTAGTCCGATCATGGCGTCCGGAATCCTTTCCAAACAACTTTGGGAGCGTTGCTTTGGTGCGGTGCTCACCTCTGCCACTTTGACTTCATTGGGCACCTTTGACCGGGTCAGGATCAGATCCGGCCTGCCGGAAGAGAGTCATTACCGGGTGCTTCCCAGCCCCTTCGACTATAGCAATGCCTGCACGCTCACGATTCCTAAAATGCGTAATGAGCCGGAGCGGCCGGAGTTTACCGATGAAACCGTTGAGCGCCTGCTGGAGATGATAGACCTGCAGGAAGGATCCTTGGTGCTGTTCAGTTCCCGCTCGCAGATGCAGGCTGTGCGTCGTAGTTTGGAAGACAGCCCCCTGGATGGGTTGATCATTACCCAGGATGACTTTACCAAGAATGAGGTATTGCGACGTCATCGTGAACGGATAGACCAAGGGTTGGGCAGTGTCGTCTTTGGGTTGGCGTCCTTTTCCGAAGGGGTGGACCTGCCGGGCCGTTATCTGACGCATGTGGTGATCGTCCGCCTGCCGTTTGCCGTACCTGATGATCCCGTTGAGGCGACCCTGGCTGAATGGATTCAGGCCCGGGGAGGCAACCCTTTTCTGGAGGTTTCACTGCCCGACGCGGCGACGAAGTTGGTGCAGGCCTGCGGCCGGTTATTACGCTCCGAGACCGATCAGGGGCGTATTACCATTTTGGATCGGCGGCTGGTCTCCCGCTGGTATGGCAAGCGATTGCTGAATGCGCTGCCTCCCTTTCGGCGGGAAATTCAATAAGGTCTCAGGTTGTTGCTGTTGTGCCTTGAAGATTGTCAGGGCATTGTTGAAGGGATAGGTAAAAAAAACGGCACCTTGAGTCAAATGCGCTTCAAGGTGCCGAGTTGCTGAGGGCTTTGGATTTCGGGAGGCCCTGCTTCAAAAGGAAATGTCAAAAAGGCCTGATCAAGGAGTGTTCTTAATCATTAATGAAGATCTTAAAGGGGGAGGGGGCTTAAATAAATCGTCCGAAGGGCGTAGTGGCCGGGGGTAATCGATCTAAACTGTGATCGGTGTCACGCAAACTGATCCAGAAGTCCCATTTTACGCGCTTTTGCCAGCGCCTCGGTGCGACTGCTTGCACCAATTTTACCGTACAGATTACGGATGTGAGCCTTGACGGTGGCTGGTGCAAGATTTAACTGGGCAGCAATTTGTTTGTTGGCGAGGCCCTCATGGATCAGTTGAAGGACTTCCAATTCCCGTTTGCTGATGGTTTCTTCGAGCTCGCTGGCAGCGAGTTCAGGCTTAGTCTGGATAGCGGCTGGGATGGGATTAGTCTTGGCCAGCCGTTTTGACTTACGGGCCAGACTTTCCAGGACGGCATTCTGGAAGTGATGGCTGGGGCCGGCCAGGGGAGTCTCGTTGAAAAAGTTGATGAGTTGAACCGACTCATCGCTAAACAAACGAATGGATTGCGTTTTTTCCGCCAGTTCTAGCGCCTGGCTGAATACTTGCCGTGCCGGCTCACGCTCTTTCATGGCATCCAGGGTGAGCGATAGCAATATCAGGGCCTGAATTTCCAGCTTGATATAACCCTGTTCCCGGGCGGTGACCAATACCTGATCCAGAGTATTCCGGGCCTGGTCAAAGTGTTGTTTCTCCAGTTGCAGCCGCGTCAGGCTGAGTTGTTCCCGTTGCAGGTTAAGTGGATTGGTTGAAGGCCGCTGGCTGATTGTTTTGGCCAGTGCCTCAGCCTGCTGGGTTTCGCCCAGCTCCAGGCAGTAGTGTAGTTTGGCGGCTTGCAGCGCTGGCGCTTCGAATAGAATCTGCTCACTTTTTTGCTCGTGAATCGCCAGGGCCAGGTCCAGGTGCTCGATGGCCAGGGCCGGGTTGCCTTGTGAAAAAGCGATGCCTGCCTGGACGTAGTGAATCATCATCCGCTGACCGGGCTCCGCTCGATCATAATAATGGAGCAGAGGGTTGAGATAAGCCTGGGCGGCGGTCAGGTTGTCCTGCTCGCGATAGATTTCGCAAAGCGCGGCATTACGCCAGCATGAAACCAGGGAAGGCTGAGGTTGGTTGTGATGGAAGTTATCCAGCCAACTTTGAATGGCCTTGTTCATGGACAGCGCGTGGTTCAGGTCACCCCGGATAAACTGAGTCCACATCAGCAGGCCAAGGCTTGAGAGCACCGTGGAGTAGCGCTCTTCCAACTGCCCGTAATGAATTGCGGACTCCAGGGATTTTACCACGGTGCTCAAGTCGCCCCAGCGAAAATGATCCTGGGCCAAGCCAAAGTAACTGACCGACTTGATGGGAATGTCGGTGTCGCGAATTTTTTCCAAGACCTGGTGCGTCAACTTGCCGGATTCGCCTTGCCCCGGACGGGCAAGGTAAGCACGCATGAAGGAAATCTCATTCTGAAGCTGTTCGAGATCAGTCGCGCTGAAGGAGACGCGCTGTGATGACTGGGCCAACAGGAGCTCCAGTTGTGCCAGTTGCGCCTCGATATTTTCGAACTTGTTGTCGTAGAAATAACACCAGGCCCGCAACATCAGCAGTTTGGGGGAATGGCTGATCAGCGTACTGGGGATCAGACTTAACCATTCCATGAGATAGAGATGGTAGCCCGCGCGGATCAGTTCGTTGCCTTTATCCTCCAGGACCGTCGCCATCCAGCCCCAGTCTTCCAGAGCGATTAACTGAGAGATGGCTTCATGGTAATGGCTTTGCTCCAGATGCCAGTTGACTGCGGCCCGCTGAAATCGTTGGGCCCGATCAGGAGCAAAGGCATTGACCCGGCTGAGCAATGCATCGCGAAACAGGTCGTGGTATCGATACCAATAATGCTGGTTATCCAGGGGAACAATGAACAGGTTGGCTTTCTCCAGCGCGGTCAGTATTTCACGGCTATTGCTAGAGCTCCGGATGTAATCACAGAGATCAGGGTTGATCCGTAACAAGCTGGCACTGTCCTCAAGAAACTCCTGTACTTCACGTGGTTGCTGCGACAGGATTTCCGCTAAAACATAATCGTCAATCAGCTTTTTACCGCTGGATAACAAACGACCGACGTCAATTTTGGCAGACGCTGCGGCAGACTGGCGCTGGGAGAGAATCATGAGCTGCAAGGCGGCAATCCAGCCACTGGTCGCTCCGCTGATATGTTCGACCTCTTCGGGTGTCAGGGTTTGGTTCGCGTAGTTGCGAAAAAAATCGACGATCTCGTCGGCACTGAACATCAGGTCGCTGGTGTAGAGCTCTGCGATGAACCCTTTGACGCGCCAGCGCGCCAGGGGAAGATCCGGCTGGGTACGACTGGTCACAATCAAGTGAAGAGCAGGGGACAGGTGCTCGATAAAGTACGCTACGGCTTGGTGGACGGCGCTATTCTCGATTTGGTGATAGTCGTCGAGAACCAGGGTGACGATGGGTTCTTGGGATTGGGACGCGCTCTCTGTCAGCTCATTGAGTAACGATGTGATGGCTGGTAGGCAGTCGGTATAGCGCTCGTCGGCAAGCAGACGTTGGGCTTCCGCTCCCCAGGAGGGCTGGATCTGTTGTAGTGCCGTGATGATGTAGCGCCAGAAGTTGGCAGGGTTATTATCAGTGGCATCCAGCGAAAGCCAAGCGGTTGGGTGCCCTGAGCGACTGGCCCAATGGGCTACCAGGGTGGTCTTGCCAAACCCGGCCGGTGCGATAATAAACGTGGCCTTCTGGCCGGGCTTGGGCGCCAAGCTGTCATCAAGCCTGATGCGCTGCACGGTTTTGTCGCTAACGATCGGGTGCAGAAACTTTGTTTTTAGTAATGCCATAAGCCGATCAAACTGAAGAAAAAGTGCCGAGTTCAGGTGCCAGAGTACCCCCAGAGGCGCTGCGGCCCCAAAAGGCTTGTTGTTGCCAGTTTTTCCTTTGCAGGCACTAAAGTCAACCAAGGAGTGATCGAATATCGGTTTGTAGAGGTGGATCCGGGGGGGAGTGAGCCTGGGAAGAGCCCGAAGAGTGGTCTTCCCAGCCATCGGTGCCTTAGAAAAAGGCGTATTTCGTACCAATACCCAGTAAAAGGGTTGCCAGGATCGACTGCATCAGACGGTCTGGCAAGTGACGTCCCAACAGACTGCCCAGGTAAATAGCCGGGAGAGAGCCCACTAACAGGCTTGCCAATAGGGAGAAATCCACGTTGCCCAGAAACAGGTGGCCAAGTCCGCCCACCAGAGTCAGTGGCACGGCATGGGCCAAGTCGGTACCAATAATGCGGATTGTTGCCAGATACGGGAATAGGGTCATCAGAATGGCCGCTCCGAAGGCGCCAGCACCTACTGAAGACAGGGTAACGCAGACACCGAGTACCACGCCCATGATCAGGGTAATAATAGCCTTGGAGCGCGTTAGAACACCGCTCTGGGGAGCCTCCACTTTGCGATATTTATCGCGACGGCTGTTGAGCCATCCCTTCAGCAGCAGCACAATGGCAGTCACGATCAGCATCACACCCAGGCTGCTTGTAATCAGATGCTGATAGGCCGAGGCGTCCGGGAAAAAGTAGGACAGAGCACTGACGGTCAGGATGGAGGCCGGAATACTGCCAGCGAGCATAAATAACACCAACGGCCAGTTGATGGTATTTTGCCGATGGTGAAACACGACCCCACCAGCCTTAGTGACTGAGGCATAGATCAGGTCAGTACCTACCGCCACATGAGGCGGGAAACCGAATAGAATCAGCAGCGGGGTCATCAGGGAGCCGCCGCCGATTCCGGTAAGACCAACTGCAAACCCGACGCCAGCACCGGCAAGAATATAGAGAAGAGTGTCCATGAGAGCCCGCTGTAAGGTATCAAATAGGGGAACGGGCACCACTTTAAAGGCTTGCATCTATTCTTTAAAAGAATATTTGTTTATATTTTTATGCCTTTTTGAATAGCACAATGCGCTGTAGGAGGATGAATGAAGCTTCAGCAATTGAAGTATATTTGGGAAGTCGCCCACCACGACCTCAATGTGTCCGCTACGGCACAAAGCCTATTTACATCTCAGCCCGGTATCAGTAAGCAAATCAGGCTGTTGGAAGATGAGTTGGGCGTGGAGGTGTTTACCCGCAGTGGCAAGCACCTGACACGGGTAACACCCGCCGGTGAAATCATCCTTCGGGAAGCGGGCGAGATCCTGCGGAAAGTTGACGGGATCAAGCGAATCGCCCAGGAGTTTAGCAATCAGCGCAAAGGGGATTTGACCATTGCCACCACTCACACCCAGGCTCGTTATGCATTGCCCCCGGTGATTAGCGAGTTCATGAAGGAATATCCCGAAGTGTCCCTGCATATGCACCAGGGAACCCCGATGCAGATCTCTGAAATGGCAGCGGACGGCACCGCTGACTTCGCCATCGCCACAGAGGCGCTGGAGCTGTATAGCGACTTGATCATGATGCCTTGCTACAACTGGAACCGCTGTGTGGTGGTGCCCAGGAACCACCCGCTGGCCCAGCTGGATCGATTGACCCTGAAAGAGCTGGCGAAGCATCCGATTGTCACCTATGTATTTGGTTTCACCGGGCGTTCGAAGCTCGATGAAGCGTTCCAGGCGGAAGGCTATACGCCGACGGTCGTCTTTACCGCAGCGGACGCGGACGTGATTAAGACCTACGTGCGACTGGGGCTGGGCGTGGGGATCATTGCATCCATGGCGTATGACCCCAATCAGGATTCGGATTTGGTGTCCCTGGATGCCAGTGATCTGTTTGAGGCCAGCACCACGAAAATCGGTTTTCGTAAGGGAACCTTCTTGCGGGGTTACATGTACGACTTTATGCAGCGTTTCGCACCCCACTTAACCCGTGAGCGGGTTGAGCAGGCTGCAAGCTGCGCCACGAAGGCCGAGCTCGATGAGGTGTTCAAGGATATTGAGCTGCCGGTCCACTAAGCGTTTGGCCAGAGCTTGAAGCAAACCGGCCTAAAATCCGCTGCACCGGGTCGTCTGTGGTACAGCGGATAAGGCTGGTGTGCGGCTTTGGGGGAGGGCGATTCTTACTTGAGGTTTACCGCGTGTAGGCCACATTCTTTATGGGCAGCTTCTTCCCACCACCAGCGCCCTTCCCGCTCATGTTGTCCCGGTAGAACCGAGCGAGTGCAAGGAGCACAGCCAATACTGACGAAGCCACGCTCGTGCAATTCGTTGTAGGGTACGTCAAACATGCGGATATAGTCCCACACCTGCTGGGAGGTCCAGTTGGCGAGAGGGTTGAACTTGATGAGTTGACGCTCGCTGGTGGAATTGCCTTCATCAATCTGGATAACGGGCACATTATTACGGGTGCCCGGGCTTTGGTCGCGCCGTTGCCCGGTAATCCAGGCATCCAGGCTGGCTAGCTTGCGCTTCAGTGGCGCAACCTTGCGAATACCGCAGCACTCCTGATGGCCATCCTGATAAAAGCTGAAGAGGCCTTTCTCTTTCACCAGGTTTTCTACCGCCCGGGTTTCCGGAAACAACACTTCCAGGTCCAGGTTGTAGTGCTGGCGGACCTTATCAATAAAGCGATAGGTCTCCTCATGAAGACGCCCGGTATCCAGTGTAAAGACCTTGACGTCTTTTTTGAGCTTGGTCGCCATGTCGATCAGGATCACATCTTCCGCGCCACTGAAAGAGACCGCGATATTGTCGAACTCGGTGAGGGCCTGGCGGAGGATATTCTTGGGGGATTCCTGCTGGAGCTGTTCATTGCGCTCCAATACTTCTTGTTCAGTCAGCATTCCAAAACCGTATTCCAAGGAGGTGCGGGTATGTACCAGCTAGCCGGTACGGCTCGCTGACAAGTTACCAGAAAGCTTAAGCTGATGAAAAGATCGAGGGATTATAAGGTTATAAGCGGGCCGGGAAGTTGCTATTTGAAGGCTGAATGATTATGCAAGTGGCGCGGGATTCCTATATCATTAGCGGCTGATTTAAGGGCCGCTATATTCGAGGAGAATTTTGTGGAACTGGCTTGTCTTGATCTTGAAGGTGTGTTGATCCCGGAAATCTGGATCGCGTTTGCTGAAAAAACCGGCATTGACGAACTGCGCGCGACCACTCGGGATATTCCCGACTATGATGTGCTGATGAAGCAGCGGTTGAGACTGCTGGAACAACACGGATTCGGCCTCCCCGACATTCAGGAAGTGATCGCCACTTTGGAGCCACTGGAAGGCGCCGTGGAGTTTGTGAACTGGCTTCGTGACCGTTTTCAGGTGGTTATCCTGTCCGATACCTTCTATGAGTTTGCCATGCCGTTGATGAAGAAGCTGGGATATCCCGCGCTCTTCTGTCATAAGCTGGTGGTGGATGACAATGGCAAGGTCACAGACTATACCCTGCGCCAGAAAGATCCCAAGCGCCAGGCGGTGAAAGCCTTCCATGGCCTTAACTTCCGGGTGATCGCGGCGGGTGATTCCTATAACGACACCACCATGCTGGCAGAGGCCGATGCAGGTATTCTGTTCCATGCACCGGACAATGTGATTCGCGAGTTCCCCCAGTTCCCGGCCGTACATACGTACGAGGACCTGAAAGAGGAATTCCGCAAGGCCAGCCTGAATAAAATCGATTAAGAGGCTGCTTGAGGGACGAAGCCCTCAGCTAACGCCCCTTTTGAGTACAAAAGGGGCGGGTGGTAGTAAATAGAGGCGTCCTGGTACTGGGTTTGACCGGGGGCTCAACGCCTGCCAGGACGCACATCATAGGTTTTCACTCCTCGGTACCCGGTGCCCAAAACTCCTTCTCCAGGGTTTCCATAAAATAAGCCACTTTATTTACGGACTCCTGATACTCTTTTTCAGCGTCGGAATCCGCCACAATCCCACCTCCGCCCCAGCAGTAGATCTGATCTCCTTCACACACCAGAGTGCGAATGGCAATGTTGCTGTTTAGCTGGCCACTGTGAGAGCACCAAAAAATACTGCCGCAGTAGACGGACCGGGAGTGGGGCTCTAATTCGGCAATGATCTCCATGGCGCGTTTCTTGGGGGCGCCGGTAATAGACCCGCCGGGGAAGGCGTCCCACAAGACTTTGAGGGGACTGACGTCGGTCTTCTTGCAGGCTTCAATGGTGGTCACCATATGGTGCACATTGTGAAAACTTTGAATTTCGAACAGTTTGGTGACCTGTACCGAGCCTGTTTGTGCGTGCAGGCCGAGGTCATTACGCAGCAGGTCCACGATCATCAGGTTCTCTGCCCGATCCTTAACACTCTGTGCTAATTCTTCCTTTAAAGCGGCGTCTTCTTCAGGTGTTTTCCCCCTGGCGCGAGTTCCCTTAATCGGAGCGGTGCGAACTTTGTGATCTTGAATACTGAGAAACTGTTCTGGTGAAAAGCTGAGTACCGCGCCGTGCTCGGTACGAATATAGGCGGCGTAGGGTGGCTGTACGGCTTTGCGGATGTGACAAAATGCAGCCCATGGATCTCCCTTGTATGTGGAGGAAAAACGCTGGGCATAGTTGATCTGATAACAGTCTCCCGTCTGAATGTATTCCTGAATGCGTTTGAAGCTATGAAGATAGGTTTCTCTGCATTGGTCTGCGGAGAACTTCTGCTTAAGTTGAAAGGCGCGAGGGCGAAGCTCTGTTCGGGAGAGACGTTGCTGAATCAAAGTGCGTCGATGACTTGTGCAATCGGGGTGAAAATAGATGCAGCACGATTGTTCTTGGTGGTTGCACAGGATTGCCCAGTCATACAGCCCAACTTGCAATAATGGGGTGGCAGAGTTGCGGTTGGCCGGAGCGGTATCGGTGGGTGATGGGGATTTAGCATCGTAAGCTAGGAACCCGATCAACCCTCCATTGAAAACGTTGCCTTGATTTGCGGCGCGCTCGTCAAGCCATCCCGAAAGATACAGGGCGGGATCATCGACCAAAACGTTCTCCTGAATGACGTTGGATTCTTCAGGGTATGCCGGATTTTCCCGGTAGCGGGTCAATGTCCATTGATTGTCGCGATTGCGCAATAATTTCCGCGGCAGGGCGCTGATGATCTCAATGGTGGCGGAATCAGACCTGCTGCAGATTCGAACAAAACCGGGCAGATCTGCGAGCCGTGCGCCAAGGGCATCCAGATCGCCAGGGTAATTCAAAACAATTTTAAGTTCTTCCACTACTAATATCCGGGGTGTCCAGGTTCAGGGGGTAACGGCTACGGGCTGCAATGAGGCGTGAAATTGTACCTGTTGTCCGGTGAGATGTGCATTCCTTAACAAATCGAAACAATATGTTTCGTGTTGTGAGGTTGGTCACTGTCCAAAACAAATGGCGGCGTATAGTCTGTACTCAGACGGAGCGAAATGGGCGAACCAAGCACAGGATGTTGGGCTTAAGGTTCCAAGAATGCCTAAATGTGCTCTGGTCGGCAGGTTTGAAAGGGACGCGAAAGTGAGACTTTCAAACTGTGAGAACAGTCACGGAAAGGTTACATTTCGCAAACTAAAGTAACCATAACAAAGTTTACAAGGTCGAGTGTAAACAAAAAGGTTTGACACTTGATCTGTAAAAGCTCGAAAGAGCAAGTTGCAACAAAAAAAATAATATCAAGGAGAAATGAAATGAAAGGCCTGAAAAAACTCGTTCTGGTATCTGCAATTGCCGCTGCTCCTTTTGCTCAAGCTGAGCTGAAAGCGATCGACGACGCCGTTCTGGCTGACGTAACCGGTCAAAGCGGTCTGATCATCGAAGTGGCTATGGGCAGCACCGATGCCTTCGGCGTCGTTCAGCAAGGCGCTTTGACAATCACTTCTACTGGTCTGGACGCGTGGGACAACGCTGGTATTAAAATCGATGCATTCAAATGGGAAGTGGACCTGGGCGGATATGACTCAGCCACCAACATCCACGCTAACGACAACGGTCGCCTCGAGGCAAACGGCCAGAATTTCGTGGGTGGTCTGATTGCTTCCGATATCCGTATCGCTGGCTCTCTGGATATGACCGTTGATGGCGTTCTGGATGCCAGTGACATCTCAACAGGCGGCGGTATCGCGATCGGCTTCGAAAACTCCAACATCAGCATGCGTATCAACAGCCTGAACGTATATGGTGGTGTTGAAGGTCAAGGCATGGCTATGCTGCGTCCTTCCATGGGTGCTATCGAAATCATCGGTATGGACCTGTCCAACCTGGACCTGACCATCTCTGGTCGCGGAGAGTAAGGTTTAGCTAAAGCGTGCTGAGTTTCAGCAACGGTTAGCCAAACTGGAAGAAGCACCGTTCTGCGGTGCTTCTTCATTTCAAAGTCGCTCGTATTGGGCGTTAAGCCGGTGGTTTTAAAAGCTGGCTTAATCAAAGAAATGATCGCTTGAGTAGGTCAAGTCCCAAACCAGGTGAGCTTAGACTGCAAAGCCTCAAAGGAAGATACGATATGAAACGATTACTGGCCTTGTTTAGCGTCTGTGCGTTTGTGTCGGTAGCTCATGCAGAGTTAAAACCCCTTTCAGATGAGACCATGCAGACTATTTCCGGGCAGTCCGGCGTTATTATGGACGTGGCCGGCCAGATTACCTACGAGGCTATTTACTACAACGGCGAGAGAATTGATGTTGATAACCCCACATCGACCGATGGCTTGGTGTCCCAAGCGCCAGTGTACATGGAGGGATATACGGTCGGTATTCCCGCTGGAACGGGTACCATCATGGATATTTTTGCACTGCTTCTGCCGTTAACCTATGGCGAAGTGGATACGGATGGCGATGGCCTGATGGATCGTGGTGCGGCGGTTTTCAATTTTAAGCCGAATCTGCTTGGCACCTCCGCAACCCCTATTTCAATTCGTCCGGAAGACACCACCATTAACATGAGTGATCAGGTATTTGTGACCAAGCAGGGCATTGTTTTTCTGAATGCGCCTCTTCCCACCGAGGTTGGTGGTATTCCCCAGCCGGACTATGTTATCGATGGTCAGTCCTATCAGTACACCCATCCACAGCGACTGTTCTAGACTTTAGCAAAACCGGATTACTTTAATAAAAAGAGCGCCCAAGGCGCTCTTTTTATTTTCTGTCTTTCCAGATTGGGGCTGTCTTTCCAGATTGGATAGCTATCCGGCGTATGGCCCGCAGCCGTTGATGACTGCAAGCCAGTCTGGCGCTATCGCTGTGGAATCTGGATGTTCAGGTCAAATCCACCGTCTGCGCGGGGTGTTAAGTTGACCAAGTCGCTGCGGATTTGTTCAGTAAAAATCGGGTCTACGCCAGGAATGTTGCCTATGGAGAAGGTCAGGCTTTGACCATCCGATGCCAGGCCAAGTTCTTTTTGGCCTATCATTTGTTCGTTAAAGGGGCCTTCAGGCAGGCGGAAGCCGGGCAGCTCCGGAATGTTAACTTGGCGCTCCGTCAACGGGGCGATTGCCACTTGGTGGCGCTGCATGAATTCGATTTCCTCGGCCGCCTGTCGCGCGCTTTCCATCGCCATGTCGGAGGAGGAAACCTGAAGATTCTGCTGTTGTTGAATCTCCCCTTGTTCTTCTGCTTCAGTCTTCACGGGCTCACTGGGCGCAATGGTATAGGTGATCACCTGGCTGGGGCGCCGCTCCGCGGGTCGCTGGGCTGGAGTAACAATAATGGTGGAGTCTTGAATATAGGTTTCGGTTAATTCGGAACTGGTGAGGGACTGGACATCAGCCATGGCAGGCTGGGCCAGAAGGGCGGCACCGATGGCAATGTAAAGCGGATTAAGTTTCATGGTCGCTCCCGAGCGAAATCGCAGCTAGGTAACCTATCTCATGACCTGGGTGTCTGTTTCCCCGGTACTGCAGCGTGCTTCGGTATTAAGCCGACTCTCCGGAATCAACCTTTTTATGATCGCGAGATAACTAAAGGATCTAACTTAAGTCTAGCTCAAATTTTGAAGAATTGGCTATGATTTGCAAGGAACTGATTGGTCTTTTGGGTTCTGAATCCTATTCAATTGACTGTTATGCTTAATGGTCTTGCGTTGGCGTGTATGGCGGGCTCAATTTGGAAGTTTTAAAGCAATCAGTACCTTATCGGTGGATAACGAAGCGGATGGCTGCCTGGCTTGAAAGGAGGCTGCCAGCGGTTCGTGAGAAAACACTGGGATATCGGTCGATCTTTATTTTTCCCACCGTGGCGGGTTTCTGTTTTCTGGGGCTGCTGGCCATTATTTTGTTAGCGGCGATCAACTATCAAAATAATATGTTGTACGCCTTCGTTTTTTTACTGGGCTCGGTATTTGCTACCTCTATTTTGCATTGTTATCGGAATCTTTCCGGTCTCAGGATTGCGTTTAAGCAAGCCCCGGACTGTTACGCCGGTGACTTGGCGACTTTTTATTATTCTTTAAGTCAAACCCAGGGAAATATGACCCATTCCTTGACGTTGCAGTGGCCCGGTAAGGGCCCTGCGACCTTTATCCCCCTGGTGACTCAAGTACCCTTGGAGGGCAGGGTTCACCATGCCACTTCCCGGCGGGGGAAACTCAAGCCGGGGCGGTTGTTAATTCAATCCGCTTATCCGCTGGGTCTGATCCGTGCCTGGAGCCAGCTTGATCTCGAGGCGTCAGTGATTGTGTATCCAAAACCTGTGGGGGCAGCGAGTTATCAGTCCAAAACTGATGAGGGCGAGCGTGAGGTTAACTCTCGACAATTGGTAGGAGTTGACGATTACCAGGGGTTGCGTACCTATCAGCAGGGGGATTCGCTACGACAGATCGCGTGGAAGCAGTACGCTCAAACCGGGGACTTTTACACCAAGGACTTTGCAACTCCCGCAGGGGACAGCCTGTGGCTGGATCTGAGAGATTATCCCGGTGCACCAGAAGAAGAAAAGCTGTCGTTTTTGTGCGCACGGGTTCTTGAACTGAGCCGGGCCCACAGCCGTTTTGGATTAAGGTTGGCCGGGCAGGAAATAGGCCCAGACGGTGGAGAGGCACATCGCATTGAATGTCTACGTGCACTAGCGCTCTATCACGGCGGGTTAGCAGGCCGTAGTGCGGGGGGGCGCCAATGACCAGTATGTCCTTGGGAGGTGTCACCCAAGCCGAGAAACTCAGAGCACAGATCGATCTGTCCGGGATGCGCTGGGTCACCCTGGCCCAGGCGGCGGTTATTTTGCCCCACCTTTCCTCATTGCCAGTTTGGCTCATTTTATTGGTGACGTTCTTTAGCGGCTGGCGCTGGTTTTCCTACCAGGGGCATGTGCCTTTACCCGGGGCGTGGCTGAAGGCAATGTTGTTGCTGGGAAGTATTGGCGCGTTTTTTTTCACCTATCGGGGCCAGTTCAGTGTTGAGGCGGCAGTGGCCTTTTTCACTTTGGCCTATGCGTTGAAAGTGCTGGAGCTGCAAGGCCAGCGGGATCTATACCTATTTATCTTTCTGTCGTTTTTTCTGCTGGCGATGATTTTTTTGTTTGATCAATCCCTGTTGATCACTCTGTACGTTATTGCCGCCATTTGGATTTGCCTGATTGGCCTATCCCGTATCGCCAATCCCGCTTCGGGGGAGCGCAGCGGTTATACGGTTGCGAAAATTATGCTTCAGGCGTTGCCGCTGATGTTGATTGCCTACCTGATGTTTCCTCGCATTGCGCCGTTGTGGAAAGTGCCGATGAACATGGATCAGGCACGCACGGGTATTTCGGACCGGATTAAACCGGGCGATATTGCCGAGCTTGCACAATCTGGAGAGCGGGCGTTTCGGGTCAGTTTCGAGGGAGAGGTACCACCACAGGAAGAGCTTTATTGGCGTGGGTTGAGCCTTGACTCCTACCGTCAGGGGGAATGGCGGGACTCGGGCACCGATTTGCTGACGCCGTCGTCTCCGACAGAGCCGGTTGTTTCGACTGAGGTGCTGCGTTATGAGGTGATTCAGGAGCCTACGGGTAAGCCTTGGGGTTTTGCCCTGCAATCTCCGCTGAAAGGCGAGGGGAAGTATCGTTTGACCGGGGATGGCTTCGTTCGGTTTCCCATGGAGTTGAGACAGCCCGCCCGCTACTCGGTGGGCATGGCTGAGTTGGAACCTGTCGAAAGTCTTACGCCTTTGGCGCGACATCGTTACACCGCCTTGCCAGACGGTGAGAACCCGGCGACCCGCGCCTGGATCAGCCAGCTTAAGGCGCAGGTTCGGGAGCCTGAAGCCTTGGTGGCGAAGTTAATGAATCATTTCAGGGAACAGCCGTTTTTTTATACCCTGCGCCCGGAGAAAGCAGAAGGTGACCCGATCGATCACTTTCTATTCCAAAGTCGGCGCGGCTTCTGTGCCCATTATGCCAGTGCCTTAACTTACGGCCTTCGTTTGGCAGATATCCCAGCCCGTATGATTGTGGGCTATCAAGGGGGAGAGTGGCATCGGGATGGCGGTTATCTGATGGTGCACCAGTATGACGCCCATGCCTGGGTAGAGGTTTGGCTCGATGGACGTGGCTGGGTCCGTTATGACCCAACCGCCATGGTTGCCCCGGACCGGATCAGCGAGGGGATTCGGGAAGCCTTGGCGCAGGAAGGATCATTTTTGGAACGCGAGCCCCTGGCTCTTAGCCGCTACGGACATTGGCGGGCAGCCCAGTGGTTACGTTTGCGGCTTGATCAGCTCAATTACAATTGGCAGCGTTGGGTGGTTCAGTATGACGGTAACACACAGCTGAAGCTGTTTCAGCGCTGGTATGAGGACCTCGATTTAAGAACCCTGGGATTGTGGCTGCTGGGATTGCTCCTCTCTGCCATGGGCCTGCTTCTTGGTTACGTGTTGTGGCGAGAGCGCCTGGTGGAGCGGGACCCTCTCAAGCGTTTGTTTCACCGTTTTGAAAAGAAACTGGCGCGCCGGGGGCTGGTCCGTCATCCCGGAGAAACACCCCGACAATTTGCCGACCGGGCCGGTGAGCACTTTCCCGCAATCGCCGATGAGATTCGAAACATTGAGGCGGAACTGGAGCGTAATCTGTATGCTTCAGGGGAGATATCGCCGTCCAGATTGTCCGCACTTCGCAAATCCATTCGCGGCTTACGGGTTCCCCGGTCTCGAGCATACCCGGGGTAAGTTAGAGTGTGTTATCTTGGCCGGCTCTATCTAATGGGCCAACGAAGTAAGTAAAAGGGTCGGTATGGGTGTTCCTTTTCCATGGCAGGCTGGCATCTGGCAGCAAGTCCAGCAGGTTCAGCAAACGGGGCGCATGCCCCATGGGGTGATTCTCAGCGGCCCCAAAGGAGTGGGTAAAGAAGGTTTTGCCCATTATCTGGCCCGTTGCTTGATGTGCCTGACGCCGGTTGATGGGCACGCCTGTCAGCGCTGCAAATCCTGTTTGCTGATTGAAGCCAGCAGTCACCCGGATGTGCGGGTGTTTTCGCCAGAGGACGATGGCCGCATTCTTAAGGTTGATCAAATTCGCGATCTCAATGAGTTCATTGTCAAAACACCCCAGCAGGGCTTGCGCAAGGTGGCGATTTTACATCCTGCGGAAGCCATGAACGCCAATGCTGCCAATGCGTTGTTGAAAACATTGGAAGAACCTAGCGCAGATGCTGTACTGATCCTGATTTCCCATGCGTCAGGGCAATTGCTGCCGACGATCCGTAGTCGCTGTCAGGTTTGGAGCTTTCCACTGCCCGCCAGGGAAGACGCCGCTGCGTGGTTGAAAAACAAGTTGTCGGTTTCTGACCAGGAGGCCGCCCACTTGTTGCAAATCGCCCAGGGCTCACCTCTGCAAGCGGCAGCTCTGGCCGAAACTGGTGCATTGGAGCTCAGGGCCTCGATGCTTGAGGAGCTGGCTCAGTTGTTAAAGCGGGAGTTGAGCCCTTTTGAAGTGGCCGCCCGTTGGCAGAAGCAGGATTTAACGCTGATCCTCAGTTGGTTGTATCAGTGGTGCGCGTCATTGATTGCCTATCAGGCGACTGGTTTGCCCGATAAAATCCATGATGAGAGCGCACGAAAAATGCTGGAATATCTGGCTGGCAAGGCATCTGCTGAAATGCTGTACCAGTTTCTGGATCGGATTGCCGAAGCAACTCGCGAACTGCAGGCCAACCAAAACCCCAACGTGCAGCTATTGCTGGAATCCTTGCTGAGTGGCTGGCTTGGTTTGATTGCCCGAAGGAACAGGCGCTCTTCATGAAAACCTATTGCAACTATCACCCCTTGGCGCCTTCCCGCTGGTATTGTGGCCAGTGTTTTGGGCACTTTTGCAGTACCTGTGTGCCGACGCTGGGCGATACAAAAAGGGGGGTGGGCTGCCCCCGTTGTCACAAGCCTTTGGATTATCTCGGAGGCAGTAATCTGGCTCAGCCGTTTTGGCAGCGAATTTCGACATTTTTTCAGTATCCTTTCGCCAAAGGACCTTTCTTGCTGTTTTTGCTCTGCACTTTGGGGCCTCTCTTATTTCAGGGGCCTGTGGTGTCGTTTGTGATGGGTTTGCTGCTGGCGGTGGTCCAGGTCCGCTATCTATACGCCATCATTGAGGTCACCGCTGCCGGAAATATGAACCCGCCAGCCTTTTCCGCGGCCTTTCAAGGCGGGGGGATGAGCCTGCTGATTCAGCAGTTCCTGATGATCTTTGGCGCCATTTTCTTCGTATTGTTCGTGCTGCACTCAGCCGGGCTGATGCTTGGTTTAGTGGCCTTGGCCTTTACCTTGTTGGTGATGCCCGCTGCTGTTTTGATACTGGCGATGGAGCAGAGTGCCCTGGCTGCTCTGAATCCGTTTCGCCAAATGGCCATTATTGGCGCAATTGGCTGGTCCTATTTCGTGCTATACGGTTATCTGGTGTTGATGGTCCTGAGTATGGGGGTGGTCACCGAGTTTGTCGTGACGCACTTTGAGCCCATGCTGGGTTATCCGTTACTGGGATTTGCCAGCACCTATTTTATGGTGGTTATTTTCCACATGCTCGGATACCTGCTGTATCAATACCAATACGAGCTGGGCTTTAGTGCGGACTCTGAAGAGGAAGATCTGGCGACCTCCACTTCAGAATCAATCAATATCATGAGGTTAGCAGCTGATGTTGATATTTCACTTAAAGAAGGTGAGTACGAAAAAGCCGCCACCTTACTGTTTCAGGATTACCGGCGCCGGCCCCATGATCTGAATCAGTTGGATCGATTGCTGCGTTTGTTAATGGCACTCAAAGCGACCAAGTCCCTTCGCGAACTGGTCCGTCCAGGCCTGAAAATGCTGATGAGCCAGAGTCGCTGGAAGGAAATCGGCACCCTGCTAAAACTGCTTTATCAGGAGGATGACTTCCAGCTGCCAGACCCGCAACTGGCGTTCGATGTCGCCCAGGGGTTGCATCATGTCGGTGAGCACAAGCTGGTATTGCGCCTGTTAAAGGACCTGCATCAGGTACACCCGGATTTCCCATTATTGCCAGAGGCCTACTTGTTAATGGCGAAAACCTTGGCGAATGGTTTTAAAGACCAGGTGAGAGCCTTGAAATACCTGGAGTTTGTCAGGCGCAAATATCCGACCCATGTGGTTCAGGGCAGGCTGGAGCAATACAGCGAATCCCTTCGCCTGCACGGTTTAATTCCCTAGGTTGTTGTCACCGCCGCGAGGCCTGATTTCAGGCCTGACTGGGATTGGTGTTCAGATTGCTCTGCTTTAGCTGGCCGACCAAACCTTCGTAATGATCGGCCTTGTTGGTCATCTTGCGCATTCTGAAGGCATGGGCCAGCGCCTGACCGGCATCACCTAAAATCTCCGGGGTGGTATTGGAGCTTTGCAGAGCCTGGAAGGCAGCCTCCGCCTCTTTCAGATTGTTCTCCCGCAGGCTGGTAATGAGCAGGCGGTAATGCCACTTGTCCGGGACGAGGTCTGGTGTTGGTACCCGTTTGCGGACATCCCGGTAGATATTGATCGCCAGCTCGGTTTGATTGGCTTTGAGCGCGGAGGCGATCAAACGGTCGGCACAGTCGATATAGGCGGCGTTATCGGGCTTGAGTTTTTCCAAATGATACAAGTGCTCCAGCATGCCCGGTTTGTCAGGGTGGCGCTCGACGAGCCGGCGAAACCTTTGGCGCGCCTGTTCCAGGTCCACCCGACTCACGGCCTCTAAGGCAGCGCTATAGTCTTTTCGGAACCTCAGATTTTCTTCATCTTCGTCTTCATCAACCTCGGCGTGAACCGGGCTCCATTTCGTTAACAGAAGGGTGATGGCGCTGCCCGCGAGCAAGCCGCCTGCATGGGCCATATAGGCCACGCCACTGGAATGATTCTGCCAGTAATCCAGTAACTCCTTACCCAGCCAGACAGGCAAGAGCGAGAGTGCTGGGGCCCGGAAATAATTGAAGTAAAAGCCGACCCAGAAAAAGAAGCGGATTTTTTGGAGCCGGTAGGTGGTGACGTAAATTCCCATCAAACCTGAAATCGCGCCTGAAGCACCGACCAAAGGAATATAAGAGCTACTTTCTAGCAGGCTATAGAAAAGGCCCGAGATGGCGCCGCAGGCCAGGTAGGAGAGTACGTAGCGGAACTTTCCCAAGGTGGCTTCTACGGCGAAACCCAGCAAAAACAGGAAGATCATGTTTCCCAGCAAGTGGCTGAAGTTGCCGTGCAGAAACTGATAAACGATTAAATCATCCAGGCCAATCTCTGCTGGAACGAGCCCAAACCGGTAGCTGCTGATATATTGGAGCCAGCTTTGTTCAAGATGCTGGCGCTGTTGCTGCCAGCGGCTCAGGGTTTGCTCATGCCAGAAACGGTGACCTTCCTGATGGAGGTACACGGTGAAGTCCCGGTCTGACAGTATCAGTGCTCCGAGCGCGACATGGTTTTCGTCCTGGATCAGTTGACTCAAAAGCTGTGGACGCTCAGTACGGGAGTCTTGCCCAAGGCTGATACGTCGTTCCAGATAATCCAGATACTCGGGGGCTTCCAGCAGGTGCAGCTCCTGTTGAAGATAATAATCCAGCGCCTGGTGCCAGAGCTCCCCGTCTTGGCGTTGATAGCCGAAGAAGATCGCAACATTGATGAGAATAAGTAGCAGCGTCACGATCGGTGGGCGACGCCAATCCAGTCGGCGCTCGGCGGGGATAATCAGCATGGGATATCCTTCTTGTTCTTAAAATAAATCCACGAACTGCCAGGGTAGATGGCGTTGCCAGGCGGTGGCCATGATCCGGGATGGACCTGCCCCGGAGGCTACCGCCAATCAGGGCTCTCAGGTGCCGGGGCGGATATTCATTCGCTCCAGGGTATCCACAATGGTCTGGGTTTGAGCGTCAACTTCCAGATTGACGAGGTCGCCTTCTTGTAGCTGGCTGAAGGTGGTGGCCCTTAATGTTTCAGGGATCAGGTGAACCTGGAACTGGTTGCCGTCTACTGCGCCAATCGTCAGGCTGGCGCCGTTCAAGCCAATGTAACCTTTGGAGAAAATGTACTTGCAGAGCGCTGGTGGTACTTCAAAGGTGAGGGTGGTGTTGTTTTCGGGCCGCTCGATGCGGACCAAGCGCGCTAATGCGTGAACATGGCCAGATAACTGGTGGCCGCCAATCTCATCTCCAAAGCGCGCAGCACGTTCAAAGTTGACCGCATCACCTTCATTGAGTGATCCAAGGTTGGTAACCCGCAAGGTTTCCTGCATAACATCGAAATAGGCTGTTTGACCCTCGACCCGGGTGACGGTGAGGCAGGTGCCATTAATGGCAACGCTTGCGCCTATTTGCAGATTGTCAGTGGCGCCTGCAGGAAATTCGATTAGGAAAGTAATGAGGCCAGTCTTACGCTCAAGCTGACGTATATGGGCAATACCTTGGACAATTCCGGTGAACATAATCCGCTCCCATCTGAGTTTTTCCCATTATACTCGAACAGGATGAGGGTTTGACCCAGGGCCTGTTGCGCAATACAAGGGATGCGGCCCATGGCTGCTAAAGCGGGATAAACAAGGGCGGGAATATGCGAAAAGTATTGGGTGTTGATGTAGCGGTACTGGGGGCTGGTACCGCTGGAATGTTGGCATTTGACGCGGCTGTCAAAGAGGGCGCCCGTGCCGTGCTGATTGAAGGGGGCGAGTATGGTACCACCTGTGCCCGGGTTGGCTGCATGCCCAGCAAATTGTTGATTGCCGCTGCGGATCGGGCCCATCTGCAGGCAGGCGCGGGTGAGTTTGGAATCCATTATGAGGGGCTCAGCATCGATTCCCGGCAAGTGATGGCCCGAGTGCGTCGGGAGCGGGATCGGTTTGTGGGTTTCACGCTGCAGGAGATTGAGGCCATTCCTGCCGAGCAGCGCTTGTTGGGTAAGGGGCGGTTTCGGAGCAATACCCTGCTGGAGGTGGGGGATCGCTGGTTGGTGAAGTTCAAGGCTGCGGTGATTGCCACTGGCTCCACCCCCTATATTCCCGAGGAGTTAAAGGTTCTGGAAGATCGGCTGCTGACCACTGACAGTGTGTTTGAGCTGGAGGAACTGCCGAAGTCGATAGTGGTGATTGGGCTGGGTGTGATCGGTCTGGAACTGGGTCAGGCGTTACATCGGTTGGGGGTGGATGTCACCTTGGTCGGACGTAGCGACAAGTTGGGAATCTTCACTGACCCGCAATTGCAGGAGGAAGCCCTCAAGGTCTTCTCGGAAGAATTACCGATATTGACTCACACCGAGATTCAAACGGTGACCCGCCAGGGCGACCAGGCACTGTTAACGGTTAGGACACCTTCCGGCGAGCAGGAGCTTCGTGCCGATTATGTGCTGGTCGCCACTGGCCGGCGCGCCAACCTCGCTGAGCTGGCGCTGGATGTGTGTGGTCTTGATTTGGATTCCAGGGGCGTGCCCGACTGTAACCCGCATACCATGCAATGTGGAGACTCCAATATATTTGTGGCGGGCGATGCCACGGGCATGCTCCCTCTTCAACATGAAGCGGCGGATGAAGGCCGTATTGCAGGCCGCAATGCGGCCCGATATCCCATGATTCAAGCGGGTATCCGGCGTTCGCCGTTGAGTATTGTCTTTTCCGACCCGCAAATGGCCGCGGTGGGCCAGCGTGTTGCCGCCATGATTCCAGGAAGCTTTGTGTCGGGGAGCGCCTCCTTTGTCACCCAGGGTCGCAGCCGCATGATGGGGGCGAACAAAGGGCTGATTAAAGTATACGCGGACTGTCGCAGTGGTGAGTTTCTGGGGGCGGAAATCCTGGGGCCACAGGCTGAGCACTTGGGGCATTTGCTGGCCTGGGCTCATCAACAGCGGCTCACTGTTCAGGAAATGCTCAGCATGCCCTTTTATCATCCGGTGGTTGAGGAAGCCATTCGTACGGCTCTGGCGAAATGCCGGCGGGAGCTATTGCGGGTATTGCCGGGAGGGGAGCCGACGCTGGGTATTCAGGTCTAGGTTCGCCGGCGGCCATTCATACATCGGCTGTGTTTGAGACTGGGGCTATCAGCTTGACAGGTCAGGGAATCAAACGTATGTTTCAAACAAATGTTTGGAAGTAGTCAATGTTATGGCCCAGTCTGATACCGTCGACAGAATTCTGGACGCAGCTGAAGTCCTGTTCGCCGAGCGAGGCTTCGCGGAGACGTCATTACGGCTAATCACCAGCAAGGCGAAGGTGAACCTAGCGGCCGTCAATTATCATTTCGGCTCGAAAAATGCCCTGATTCAAGCAGTGTTTGCCCGTTTTCTCGGGCCTTTCGCGGTGCTCTTGCGTCAGCGTCTGGAAGAGCGGCTTGCCACTCAGAAGAATAAACCGGTTGATCTGGAGGAGCTGCTTCAGATCGTCATGGTGGCGATGATTCAGGTGCCGTCCCGCAACAAGCGTAGCATGTCGGTATTCATGAGGCTGCTGGGATTGGCCTACACCCAGTCACAAGGGCATCTGCGCAAGTACCTGGAACAGGAGTACAGCACCGAGTTCCGTTTGGCGATGCGCCTGGTGAAAGAGGCGACGCCCGAGCTGAGTTCCGTGGAGCGTTTCTGGCGCATCCAGTTCATGCTGGGGGCAACCGCATTTACCATGTCCAGTATCGACGCGCTCTCAAGTATATTGGAGAACGATCTGGGAGTGGCCACGCAAACGGAAGATGTGATGAAGCGTCTGGTTCCGTTCCTGGCGGCCGGCATGCGTGCGCCAGCCCAGGGAGAAAAAGACACTGGCAGCAAGCCAGTGCGGGCAACCAAAAGCGCCGATTAATCCCACGCCGGACGCCCGAGATCCAGTCAGGCGTCAAGGCCTTTCAGGCCAGAGTTTTGCCGGCTCCGTCAGGTCAGGTTATGATTTGACGATCCAATTGCCGGCAATTCTCCGTTATGAGCCTTCTGAGCCCCCCCCATAGTTTCGATCCCAAACCTTTCACTCAGGACCTGCATCTGGTCGTGGAGATTACCCAGCAGCTGTTGGATGTCTATCAAGGAGAGGTGTTGATTCAGCGGTTCCCCGTTTCCACGGCGTTAAATGGTCCGGGCGAGCAAGAAGGCAGTGGTTGCACTCCCCGGGGATGGCACCGTGTCCGTGCCCGGATCGGTGCAAACTTGCCGGAGGGAGCGGTGTTGGTGGGGCGTCGCCACACCGGCGAAATCTATACACCCGAGCTTGCCCGTCAGTTTCCCGGGCGGGACTGGATTCTAAGTCGCATCCTTTGGCTTTGCGGGCTGGAGCCCGGCAAAAACCGGGGTGGTAGCGTTGATACCATGCGTCGTTATATCTATATTCATGGCACGCCGGACTCCGAGCCCATGGGCGTCCCAAAATCCCATGGCTGCATTCGCATGCGTAATCAGGATGTGATCCGCCTGTTCGACATGGTCACACCGGGCACCCCGGTGCTGATTCGTTAGCCTCAAAATCTCTATTCGTGAGTTTTCCCTGATGAGTTTTGACCTCTCCAACGGTCCTTTGATGCTTGATATTGAAGGCGTGCAACTAAACGAAGAAGACCGCGCCCTGTTGGCGGAGCCCGCCGTTGGCGGACTGATCTTGTTTAGCCGCAATTTTGAAAGTCTCGCTCAGTTACGGGCATTGCTGAATGAAATACGGCAGATCCGCCCGGGGCTCTTAATCGGTGTCGATCATGAAGGCGGTCGGGTGCAGCGCTTTCGGCAGAGTTTTTCCCGTATTCCGCCGATGGGCAAACTCGGGGAACTGTATCGTGATGACCCCGAACAGGCGCGTCAGATTGCCTTTAGCTGTGGGTGGCTGCTAGCCGCTGAATTGCTGGCGGTGGGGGTGGACTTTAGTTTTGCGCCGGTTCTGGACCGGGAGTATGGGCGTAGCCGGGTAATCGGCGATCGCGCTTTCTCTGATCAGCCTGAAGTGATTCTTGCGCTGGCTGAATCATTAATCGAGGGGATGCACCAGGCGGGCATGGCGACCACTGGCAAACACTTCCCCGGTCATGGCTATGTTGTTGCCGACTCCCATGTGGATATTCCCCGGGATGTTCGTCAGTTTGAAACAATTAGCGCTGATGATATGTCGATCTTCAGTCACCTGATACAGCAAGGAAAGCTGAATGCCATTATGCCCGCTCATGTGATTTACGAGCAGGTGGATGCGTCTCCCGCAGGCTTTTCCCGATACTGGCTGCAGGAGGTGCTGCGGGAGCAGTTGCGGTTTGAAGGTGTGATTTTTAGCGACGACTTGAGCATGGAGGGGGCCGGTGTTGCCGGCAGTTATGCCAAGCGGGCTGAGGCGGCACTGGCGGCGGGTTGTGACATGGTGCTGGTGTGTAACAACAGAGCCGGTGCCTTGGAAGTGCTGGAGTGGCTGAAGTATCAGCCTCAGGGGGATAACCGTCGTTTGCAGGGCATGAAAGGCGTTTTTTCCTACGATTGGGAAGCCTTGCTGGCCAGCCAGGAGTGGCAACTGCATCACAGTCGGTTAAAGCTGGTCGGCTTTGCACCGGAAGGCGTGTAAATTTACGGACCCTGGCAATAGCTGAGGATATCCGCTCAGGTTATGATGGCTTAACCGGCGCGGGCACTGGCGAATAATGACGCTGTACCAGATCATGGCTAGGCCAAGCTTGGGATTCTAGCTCTCATGGGTAGGTTTTAAGGAAATCGAATGGCGGAAAAACTATTAGCGATAATCGGCGGCACGGGCCTCACCGAACTGGAAGGGCTGGAGATTGTTGAAGAAGTCAGTTATGAGTCGGAGTGGGGACAACCCTCGGCGCCGTTGCTGGTGGGCCAATATGAAGGTAAACGCATTATCTTCCTGGCGCGCCATGGCAACCCCCACCGGATTCCGCCCCACCAGGTAAATTATCGGGCCAATATCCATGTGTTGCGCCAGGCGGGCGTGACGGATGTGCTGTCAGTGAATGCGGTCGGTGGGATTCATCCCGAGATGGGGCCAGCCCATGTGAATATCCCCGACCAGATTATTGACTACACCTATGGGCGCGGCGACACCTTCTTTGAGGGGGATCTGCTGGAAGTCACCCATATCGACTTTACCTATCCCTATGACCGGGAGCTTCGAGAGCAAGTCATTCGGGCCGCTCGTGAAGCCGCGGTACCCGTGAGCACGGCGGGCGTCTACGGCTGTACCCAAGGGCCGCGACTGGAAACCGCGGCGGAAATCACCCGTATGGAAAGGGATGGCTGCGATATCGTCGGGATGACCGGTATGCCCGAGGCGGCGCTGGCGGCCGAGATGAAAATCCGCTATGCCAGTATTGCGCTGGTGGTCAACTGGGCGGCCGGAAAGAGTGACCACATTATTACCATGGATGAGATTTATGAGGCGATCCGGGTGGGCATGGGCTCGGTCAAATCCATCCTGGGGCAATTCATTCGAAACTATTAAGGTTGCTGTGACAAAAAAGGCCGGGAAACCGGCCTTTTTTGTGGGGAGACTAATTGGTTTTGACCGGCTCCACATACAGCAGAATGCCGAGATAGGGGTGGTCCAGATAGTTGACCTCACCGCTCTCCAGGGAGCTGCGGGTGGTGATTCGGTAGGACGCTGTGGCTTGCCACTCGCTTGCAGGTTCTTCCCCAAGCAACGTTTGCACCGTGTGTTGGGCAGCCTCGGCCACCAGGGAGTCTTCGGCCATAAACAGCGGATCAAGGGTATCGGCGGATGGGGCTGCGGGAATGCCCGGCAGCAGGTTCAGCTCACTAAAACCCAGATCCACTTGAGCGTGGAGAAAGCGGTCCAGACTGATGGAAATAGTACCGTCCAGTTCGTAGACCTCTGGCGCACGCTCAAGCCCGCGAACCCTTAAAGGAATGGTATTGCGGGCACTGACCAAGGGCTGGTGCCACGCGGCCGCATAGAGCACGCGATAGCCGTCTTTGGCCTGCAAGCGATTGATGGCATTGGCTAGCCGTTGTGGCTGGCTGGTGGCGAAGTTTTGCCCGGGTGTGACTTCTGGCTCGGACTCGGAGGGTGCGCCCAAGCTGTTGAAGCGGGTTGGCAACGTTACCGGACTTGCCGGGCTGTAATGCTGAACCGTTTGGACGGCCTGCTGGCCGCGATGAAAGACCACCAGTTCCAATCTGTACTCGTTACTTTGGGCATAGCCGCTGACAGCCGTGAAAGCCATCGTCAGCCCAATGAGCGGCTGGGCCAAACGGCGCGTCAAGCGAGCAGGGCGTTGCCCATTGGGGCGGCAAACAGAGGGGGGATGGCTCATTCTTCTTGTCATGCGGGGGCCTTCTGAGGTTGTTGGCTGGGAGCGGGGGCCAAGAGTTTGAGGATCTCTTCGACCTGGGCCAGCCGTTCATCTGCTTGTACGGCATTGTGGTTGAACTTGAGTTGAGTCCCATTTTCCAGCTTGAAGCGATTGGCTTGGGACTGAATCAGTTTGATCAGGGTATAGGGATCGACCTGGGTATCCTGCATGAACTCAATACGTCCACTTTGGGGGCCCATGGTAATTTTGGAGATGCCCAGGGCCTGCGCCTTCAGTTTCAAATGGGTTTGGCGCAGCAGGAATTTAACCGGGTCGGGCAGCAGGCCAAAGCGGTCAATCATCTCCACCTGGATTTCGCGAATCTCCTCGTCGGACTTGGCATTGGCAATTCTCTTATAGAGAATCAGGCGGTTATGCACATCCGGCAGATAATCATCGGGAATCAGGGCGGGAATCCGCAGCTCAATCTCGGTACTGGAGTGCAGGGGCTTGGAAAGGTCAGGGCTGCGACCTTCGCGGATCGCCTTAACCGCTTCCTCCAGCATTTCCAGGTAAAGAGCAAAGCCGATGGCGTGGATATGGCCGCTTTGCTCTTCACCCAGCAACTCGCCGGCGCCCCGAATTTCCAGGTCGTGGGAGGCCAGCACAAAGCCCGCGCCAAGGTCCTGGGAGGCGGCAATGGCCTCCAGGCGTTTTTCCGCATCGGGCGTGATGGAGCCTTCTTCCGGTGTCAGCAGATAGGCATAGGCCTGATGGTGAGAGCGACCCACCCGTCCGCGCAGCTGGTGCAACTGGGCCAGGCCGAATTTATCCGCGCGCTCAATCACGATGGTATTGGCACTGGGCACGTCAATCCCGGTTTCAATGATGGTGCTGCAGACCAATACGTTGAAACGTTTGTGGTAGAAGTCGGACATCACTCGTTCCAACTCCCGCTCCCGCATTTGACCGTGGGCCACACCCACCCGGGCCTCGGGGATCAGCTGCTGGAGTTCTTCCGCCGCCTTGTCGATGGATTTCACCTCGTTGTACAGGTAGTACACCTGACCACCCCGAAGGATTTCCCGTAACAGGGCCTCTTTAACCAGTCCCTTTTCCTTGCGGCGCACAAAGGTTTTAACTGACAGGCGTCGAGCAGGGGGGGTGGCAATGATCGACAGATCCCGAATACCATTCATGGCCATGTTCAGCGTGCGGGGGATCGGCGTGGCGGTCATGGTCAGGATATCCACCTGGGCACGCAAGGCTTTCAGTCGCTCTTTCTGTTGCACCCCGAAGCGGTGCTCTTCATCAATAATCAGCAGACCCAGGTTTTTGAACTTGATGTCCTTTTGAAGAAGCTTATGGGTGCCAATGACGATATCGGCGGCGCCGCGCTCCAGCTTGTCCAGAATCGCGTTGGTTTCCTTGCCACTTCGAAAACGGGAAATAAGCTCAACTTGAACCGGAGTATCGGCAAAGCGATCCTGGAAGGACTGGTAGTGCTGCTGCGCCAGCAGCGTGGTGGGAACCAAAACGACCACCTGTTTGCCACCTTGGGTGGCCAGGAATGCCGCCCGCATGGCGACTTCCGTCTTACCAAAGCCCACGTCACCACACACCAGCCGGTCCATGGGTTTCTCGCCGGTCATATCCCGGATCACCGCATCGATAGCGGCTTGCTGATCCGGGGTTTCTTCAAACGGGAAACCCTCGGAAAATGCCCGGTAGGCTTCATCGGGGGATGGATAGGCATAGCCTTTCTCGGCATCACGACGGGCATAGATATCCAGCAGTTCGGCAGCGGTGTCGCGAATTTTTTCCGCCGCTTTCTGCTTGGCCTGGGACCACTTGTCGCTACCCAGTTTGTGAAGGGGGGCCAGCTCCTCGTCCAATCCCGAATAGCGGGAGATCATATGGAGGTTGGAGACCGGGACATAGAGCTTGGCGCCATCGGCATATTGCAGGGTGAGAAACTCAGCTTTCTGGCCATCCACCTCGATGGTTTGTAGCCCCTGATAACGGCCCACGCCATGATCCTGGTGAACCACCGGAGAGCCGATCCGCACCTCGCTCAGGTTGTTGATGATTTGTGCCGTGGAGTCGTGCTTGCGGCTACTGCGCCGGCGACGTTGCAGGACCTTGGTGCCGAACAATTGCGGTTCGGTGACCAGCGCTATATTGGGCTCATTCAGCGCAAAGCCTTCTTCCAGGGCGGCCACGGTCACCATGTAAGGCGCATCCCCTTGGAGGAAATCGTCCCAGTTTGCCGAATCTTCCAGAGTCAGGCGGTATTCACGAAACAGATCGCGCAGCACTTCCCGGCGCCCGGAGGTATCGGCACAGACCAAAATGCGTTTGCCGGACTCGTTCTGAAAGGTTTTGAGCCGGATTAGCGGGTCGGCCAAGCGGGAATCCACGGCAATATCGGGGAGTTGTTGGATGGCCAGGTTTTCAGTCGCTGCCTGTTGGGGCAAGTTTTCCCGGCTGAGTTCCACACGCGGATAGTTTTTCAGGGCTTGAAAGACTTCCTCCACCCGCAAAAACAGGCTTGGGGGTGGGAGAATCGGATTGCGAATATCATGGCGACGCTCTTCATACCGGCTTTGGACATCCCGCCAGAAATGTTCGCCGGCCTGTTGCAACTGGGCGCCGGTTAAAACCAGCGTGTCGTCGGGCAGGTATTGGAAGAGGGTGGCAGTTTCCTCGAAAAAGAGGGGCAGGTAATACTCAATGCCTGGCGGGGCGATGCCTTGGCTGACATCCTGAAACACCGGGTTATCCCGCGGGGCGTTAGGAAAGTTCTCGTACCACCGGTCCCGAAAGCCGCGAATCGCATCCTTATCCAGCGGGAACTCATGGGCCGGCAGCAGGCTGATGGCGTCCATTTTATCAACCGAGCGCTGGGTTTCCGGGTCAAAGGTGCGGATGGTTTCGACTTCGTCATCAAAAAGCTCGATCCGATAAGGCCACTGGCTGCCCATGGGAAACACATCGAGAATCGCTCCCCGAACCGCAAACTCACCGTGCTCGTAGACCGTGTCGGTGGCGCGATAGCCACTATCCACCAGTTGGTTGCGAAACTTTTCCGGATCCAGGCGCTGGCCGGTCTTGAGCATGAGGCCGGAATGGGCCAGATAGCTCTTGGGTGCCAGGCGATGAAATAACGTGCTGACCGGCACGATCAGAATGCCCTGACTGGTGCGAGGCAGCTCCGACAGCGTTTTCAGGCGTTGGGAAATAATGTCCTGATGGGGCGAGAAGCTGTCATAGGGGAGGGTTTCCCAATCGGGAAAGGGCAAAATATTCAGGCTCTGCTGAGAGTCATAAAACCCCAGCTCCTGCTCAAGCTGTAGGCTTTCAGCGGTATCCTGGGTAAGAACCAGCACAAACCCCTGGTGCTTTAGGGCTGCGTGGTAAATGGCCAGAGCGCGGGCGGACCCGGTGAGATTTCCCCAAAAACGACGATCGCCGGAATCAGTGGGAAGCGAAGGTGAAAATATACTCATGAATAAAAGCTGTCGGCCTCGAAAACGGACATGAAGCAGTCGGCAAATAAAGGGAATTGTAACGGTGCCGTGAAACGATTACCACGCAAGCAAGCATTAACTGTAAGCTTCCTGTGCGTTGCCGTATCCGGTGTATTGCGCGGGCAGGGCCCGTAGCCGCGGGTTGGGTCATGAAATGAACGAAAGCTGCCTTTACATCCCGTTGGCTCGTTGCCTCCTGGCACATGAACGGTGATAATAGGCGCCCTCATATTATTTTGCTCTGATTTAAGAGGTGATCTGTCGTGAGTCAAGACAAAATGGATGGCTGCTTTGCTGACTGGAAAGAGCGTGAAGCGGTTGCGGAGGCAATGATTCCTCTGATTGGCCGTCTTTATCGCCAAAACAATGTCGTAACATCCATCTACGGACGTGCCATCATCAACCGTTCTGTCATCGGAATCATGAAGGCTCACCGTTTTGTTCGCCAGGTTGCGAACAGCGAATTGTCCGTGCTGGACACCTATCCGATTCTGAAGGTTCTGGATCAGTTGAATCTCGGTCCGGCAAGCATTGACATTGGTAAGCTGGCAGTCAAATTCGCTAGGGAAGGTGGAAGCCGTACGCTGGAAGACTTCATCCGCGAGGAAATCGCGGAAGTGGTCGAAAAGTACGATGCTGACAAGCGTCAGGCTGAATTGCGCCAGACCAAGGATGTGGTCCTGTATGGTTTCGGCCGTATTGGCCGGTTGCTGGCCCGCATCCTGGTTGAGAAATCAGGTGGCGGTACCAACCTGCGTCTGCGTGCCATCGTTGTGCGTAAGGGCAAGGCCGAGAACGACCTGGAGAAGCGTGCAAGCCTGCTTCGTCGTGACTCCGTGCATGGCAGCTTCCAGGGTACGATCACCTGTGACAATGAAGACAACGCCATTATCGCCAACGGCAACTACATCAAGGTGATCTACGCGAATGATCCCTCTGATATCGACTACACCCAGTACGGTATCAACAACGCCATCCTCATCGACAACACCGGTGCATGGCGGGATGTAGAGGGCCTGGGTCAGCACCTGAAGTCCAAGGGTATCAGCCGGGTTCTGCTGACTGCTCCTGGCAAGGGCGATATCAAAAACATCGTTTATGGCGTCAATAACCAGATCATCTCGGACGAAGACAAAATCCTGTCTGCGGCCTCTTGTACCACTAACGCCATTACACCGGTGATCAAGGCCATTAACGACAAATTCAAGATCGTTTCTGGCCACGTGGAAACCGTTCACTCCTACACCAACGACCAGAACCTGATCGACAACTACCACAAAGGTAGCCGTCGCGGTCGTAGTGCTCCTCTGAACATGGTGATCACCGAGACTGGCGCGGCCAAGGCTGTTGCCAAGGCACTGCCCGAAATGGCAGGCAAGCTGACCGGTAACGCGATCCGTGTTCCGACGCCGAACGTATCCATGGCGATTCTGAGCCTGAATCTGGAGCAAGACACCAGCGTTGAGGAAATCAACGACTACCTGCGTCAAATGGCGTTGTACTCCGATCTGCAGAAGCAAATCGACTACGTCAACTCACCGGAAGTTGTATCTACCGACTTTGTGGGTTCCCGTCATGCAGGGATCGTGGATGCGCAGGCGACTATCGTCAACGGCAACCGCGTCAACCTGTACGTGTGGTACGACAACGAAGCCGGTTACAGTGCCCAGGTTGTTCGGATCGTGAATCAGCTGGCGGGTATCAACCGTCCGGTATTTCCGAAAGTATTGAACTAATACTTGGCACGACCACAAAAAAACCGCCGATCTGGCGGTTTTTTTGTGTCTTGGTTTTGTCCGGGAAATTACAGGCGCTGACTGTTTTGCTTGAGAAGATCCCGGATTTCCTCGAGCAGCACTTCCTGTTTCGGTGGTGCTGGCGGCTCCGCAGGTGCGGCTGGCGCGGCTTCTTCTTTCTTCTTGAGGCGGTTGATTCCCTTCAGGGCAATAAACACAGCAAAGGCGATGATCAGGAAATCGAGAATGGTCTGAATGAAGATCCCGATATTCATGGTCACTGCAGCGGCGTCTGGCGTTGCGTCTTTCAGGGTCACGACGATGTCCGAGAAATCAATGCCGCCAATCAGCAAGCCGATGGGGGGCATGATGACATCGGCGACCAGTGAGGAGACGATTTTACCGAAGGCTGTTCCGATAACGACACCCACGGCCATATCGACAACGTTGCCCCGCATCGCGAAAGTCTTAAATTCCTGGAGAATGCTCATGTGTCATGATTCCTTATTAAATTCATGATCGTAATACTTTGAACGTCAGGACCTATTCCGTTAGGTGTATGAGCGCTGACAGATTCGGCCATGAACGGCAGTTTGGAAAGATCCATTGCCGAGGCTGTAAGGTGCCGACGTCAGACCTAATGTAAAGGTTCTTGAGAGTCGAAATGAAGTATCCACTCCGACGCTCTGAAGTCAATAACAGGAAAGCAGGAAATCTTCAGGGGCGGGAGGTGCAAACACTATAATCTCTTGCATCTTTCGTAGTGCCGAAACAAGGAAGTGTTTTATGTCGCAGGCAAGTCGACGCGTCACGTTGCTGTGGTTACTCCTGGCAAGCGGGGCAGAAGCCGTAGCCCAAGACTTTCGATCCCCGGAATCCTTAGCTGATGAGCACGATCCGATTCTGGAGCAAATTCAAACCAAGGCCTGGCTGGATTATCGGTTGTCGCCAGTGGATCGTCGCCTCGCCTTGGAAGAGGCCGCTGCTGACAACCCTTTTTCAATCAGGCCCCATCGTCCTTCTTATTTATTGCCCGTGACTTTTGATAGCCACCCCAATCGGGAGCCCTGGCAGGAAAAACGCGGCCGGGAGCTCACTGCGGAAAATCTCAATGAGTTTGAGGCCAAGTTCCAAATCAGTCTGAAAGCGGTGCTGGTCGATAAAATTGTGACCCCGGATATCAGCCTGTCATTTGCTTACACCCAGCAGTCTTTTTGGCAGCTGTATAATCCTCGAGCTTCCCGCCCGTTTCGGGAAACGGTGCATGAACCGGAGCTGTTCCTGGGGGTACTCACGAACTTTAACCTGCTGGGGTTGCGTCATCGCATTTTCCGGGTTGGGGTCATGCATCAGTCCAATGGGCAGAGTGACCCTTTATCCCGTAGTTGGAACCGTGTTTATGGCCAGTTCATTTTGGAGCGCAATCGATTTGTCGTTGACCTGAGAGCCTGGTATCGCATCAAGGAGGAACGGGATAAGGATGACAATCGGGACATCCATAAATACCTGGGTTATGGCGATCTGCGCTTTAATTATTATCTCAAGGAGCAGGAGTTCGGCCTGATGCTCCGTAACAATCTGGACGATGAAAATAACCGGGGTGCCGTTCAACTGGACTGGAGTTTTCCCCTCTACAAAAACATCCGTGGTTACGTGCAATACTTTAACGGCTATGGCGAAAGCCTGATCGATTATAATCACTCCACCAATCGGATTGGGATTGGTTTTATGCTGATCAACTGGATGTAAGGGGGTTCAGTTCAGAAGGGGCGCGGGAGATAGCTCAACAATCTCTGTATGAATGCCAGTGGGGCCGGATAGCCCAAGGTGATGGCCAGCTTGAAGCGGCGAGGCAGAGCTGGTTGTGAGTGTCCGAAATCAACCCTAAGCGAAGCGCACTCAGGTTGGAATCCGCCTTGGTTTCCCGAGGTATATAGGGAGTGCGGATACTTATGTGCCAGAATAGTCCCGGTATGGCAGAGTCGTTCTAAATCCTGTCGTCCTCCTTTTATCGTCTGAGATGTAGTTCATGATCAGTGGTTGGCTGTTAATCTTGGTCTCTCTTTCCTACGTGGGTCTTCTTTTTGTCATTGCCTACAAGGGAGATCTCCATCCCGGTCTTTATCGCTGCCGCCTGTATCGGACGCTGGTGTATAGCCTGTCCTTGGCGGTCTTCTGTACGTCCTGGACATTTTATGGCGCAGTGGGGCGGGCCAGTCGGGATGGTCTCGGTTACTTTACGGTTTACTTGGGGCCGATCCTGATGTTGGCATTAGGCGCGCCGCTGCTGTATCGCATTGTTGCCATCGCCAAGCGCCAACATAGTACCTCCATTGCCGACTTTATTGCCGTCCGCTATGGCAAAAGTGCCACGCTGGCGGTGTTGGTCAGTCTGGTGGCGGTGGTTGGCGTGATCCCCTATATCGCCTTGCAGCTAAAGGCGGTGGCCATGGGCTATAACCTGCTGACCCAGGGCGTGTTCGCGGCACAGCCCGAGGCCAATCCGATTTGGAGCGATACAGCCCTTTATGTGGCGCTATTGATGGCGCTCTTCACCATCTTGTTCGGTACCCGCCAACTGGATGCCACCGAACATCACCCGGGCATGATGGGCGCCGTGGCTTTCGAGTCGGTCGTTAAGCTCGTGGCACTGCTGGCGGTCGGGTTGTTTGTCTGTGTACTGTTTTTTGATTCTTCCTCCGATCTGGCGTTTCGGGTTACCACTCAACTGGATCTACCCCAGTTTGCCTGGGGACGCACCGACTGGTTGACCTTCATGGTTCACACCCTATTGGCGGCGTTCGCTATTGTGCTGCTGCCACGGCAGTTTCAGGCCATGGTGGTGGAAAATGTCGAGCCCAAGGATGTGAAAACGGCCCGTTGGCTGCTGCCTGTTTATCTGCTGTTAACCAGCTTGTTCGTCCTACCCATTGCGGCGGCGGGTTCGGTGCTGTTTTCAGGGCAGATGGTGGATGCGGATACCTATGTGCTGAGCTTGCCTTTGGCTCAAGAACTTAATTGGTTGACGCTGGTGGCGTTCATTGGGGGAGGCTCTGCCGCGACAGGGATGGTGATCGTCTCGACCATTGCCCTGAGTACGATGGTGTGCAATGAGATCGTTGTGCCCATGCTGTTGAGCCTGAATAAACAGCGACTGTCCCGCAAGCAGGATTTAAGCCGGTTACTGCTCAGGGTGAGGCGGGCCACCATCGTCATACTCCTGTTGCTGGCCTATGTGTATTACCGGATGACCGGTGGCTACGCCACGTTGTCGGCTATTGGCTTGCTCTCCTTTGTGGCCGTTGCCCAGTTTGCGCCGGCGTTGTTCGGCGGCGTGTTATGGCGCCGGGGTAATCGCCAGGGGGCCATCGCCGGACTACTAGGCGGCTCCACGGTCTGGTGTTATACCTTGTTGGTGCCCGCCCTGGCCAAGTCCGGTTATCTGCCAGCCAGTCTGGTGCAGTTTGGGCCTTTCGGGATTGGCTGGCTAAAGCCCCAGGCCCTATTTGGCCTTGAGGCGCCGGATCCTATCACCCATGGTGCCCTGTGGAGCCTGGCGGTGAATCTGTCGCTCTATGTGCTGGTGTCTTTGCTGAGCCAGCAGCGCCTGAGGGAAAGAATTCAGTTGGCTGCGTTTTTTCCTACGCCTCATGCGAATACGGAGCTGGTGGATCAGACTCGCGGGTCTGCCACCAATGAAGACCTCCAGGCACTGGCGGAGCGCTTTCTGGGTGTCGATCAGACTCGGGCCTTAATGCGCCTGTTTATGGAAGAATCCAACGACCGGTTGGCCTCCAACAAACCGGCCAGCATCGTGTTTCAGCAGTTTGTGGAAAGCCAGTTGGCGAAGGCCATAGGCTCGTCCACTGCCCGGGTGGTGATGGATTCGACCCTCAAAGGCCGCGATATGCGGATGGAAGATGTGGTCAGCATCGTCGACGAGGCCTCCCAGGCCATGCAGTTCAGTCGGGAACTGCTGCAATCGGCGCTAGAGCATATCAATATGGGAGTCAGTGTCGTTGATAAGGATCTGCGGCTGGTCGGCTGGAACCAGCGTTATGTGGACCTGTTTGACTACCCCGTCGAGTTCGTTGAAGTCGGGCGCTCCATGGAAGATGTGGTGCGTTTTAACCTGTCTCGCTCAAACCTTCAGCCGGATCGGATCGAAGAGCTGGTGGAGCGGCGACTCCAGTTAATGCGTGCCGGCACACCCCATGAATATGAGCGGGTTCGCCCGGATGGTACGGTGCTGCTGATCCAGGGAAACCCCATGCCCGGCGGAGGATTTGTTACCACCTTCTCGGATATTACCGAGCGTCGACGAGTCGAAATTGCCTTGAAGGAAACCAACACCTACCTGGAAAAGCGGGTCGAGGAACGTACCGAGGCACTGGAAGACTTGAACCGCCAGTTACTTCACGCCAAGGCGGAAGCAGAACGAGCCAATCAAAGTAAAACGCGATTTTTGGCTTCGGCCAGCCATGATCTGCTTCAGCCCCTAAATGCGGCCCGCCTGTTTGTCTCCGCGTTGACGGCGCAAACCACGGACCAGCCGGCAATCAGGGAAAACCTGGCTCATATCGACAGCTCCTTGACGGCCGCCGAAGAAATTCTGAGCTCTTTGCTGGATATCTCCAAACTGGATGCCGGGGTGTTGGAGCCGGCGATCAGTGACTTTTCGATCGAGGCAATGCTCCGTAACCTGAGTACGGAATTTACCGCAATCGCCCAAAGCCAGGGGCTGGAGTTACGCTGGGTGCCCAGCACGGCCATCGTTCGCACCGATCCCCAGATGTTGCGTCGGGTGGTTCAGAACTTCCTGTCCAACGCTGTCCGCTATACCCGTCGCGGTAAAGTGTTGGTGGGTTGCCGTCGCACGCCAGTCGGGCTGCGTATTGAGGTCTGGGATACCGGGCCAGGGATTCCGGATCAGCAGCTACGGACTATTTTTGAAGAGTTCAAACGACTGTCTCATGGGCACCAGGATTCAAAAGGCCTTGGCTTGGGCCTGGCCATTGCCGATCGGATCGGGCGGATTTTGAAGCACCCGATTCAAGTGCAGTCCACCCAAGGGCAGGGCAGTATGTTCGCTATCACGGTGCCGTACGGGCAACTGGAAGCCATCAAGGAAAAAGCGCCCGCCACTGCGCGCATGATTGGCAGCATGGCGGGGGTTAAGGTTCTCTGTATTGAAAATGATCAGGCTATTTTGGAAGGGATGAAAGCGCTGTTGGGCAACTGGCAGGCGGATGTGCTCTGCGTCAGCAATCTCTCTGAGCTACCCGCGGCTCCGGATCACTGGATACCCGATATTATGCTGGCGGACTATCAACTGGATAATGACGACAATGGGCTGGACCAGATGGATAGCCTGCGCCAGCGCTACCAGCGTAACATTCCGGGGATTCTGATCACCGCGTTACATGATGAGGTCGTCAAGGAAAATGCCCGTGAGCGGGGCTATCAGTTCATGAACAAGCCCATTAAACCGGCGGGGCTGCGTGCCATGATGCAGAAGCTACTGACGGGCAAATAACAGTTGTATTAGGTTTCCACGTGAAACGAAACTTAAAGCGGCATCTGATGCCGCTTTAAAAGTTACTCATTACTCGTTGATTTCCTTGATGTTTGCATAAAGATCCAGAGCCTCTGGGTTGGCCAGGGCATCCTTGTTTTTAACCGGTAGTCCGTGGATCACGTTGCGGACCGCCAGCTCCACGATCTTGCCACTGATGGTGCGGGGGATGTCGGCGACCTCAATGATTTTCGCGGGAACGTGGCGTGGGGTGGTGTTGTTCAGAATTTGCTGGCGAATCCGTTGACGTAAGCCGTCATCCAGCGCTATTCCGGGCTTCATCCGCACAAACAGAATAATGCGCACATCATTCTGCCAATCCTGGCCGACGGCGATGGCCTCCAGCACCTCTTCGATCTGCTCTACCTGACGGTAGATCTCCGCAGTACCGATCCGTACACCGCCGGGGTTTAGTACCGCATCGGAACGGCCATGAATGATGATGCCCCGTTGATAGGGAATGTCAGCCAAGGCCGAGTGAGTCACTATTTCGCCATAGTCGCCATGGGCCCAGATGTTGGGGAATTTGGCGAAATAGGCGCTGCGGTACTTCTCCCCATCCGGGTCATTCCAGAAACCGGTAGGCATCGAAGGAAACGGGGTGCGACAAACCAGTTCGCCCTTGGCGTCGGTGACTTCTTGTCCGTCTTCATCATAGAAGGCGACATCCATGCCCAGCCCAATGCACTGGAGCTCGCCCCGGTAAACCGGCAGGCTCGGGTTGCCCAAGGCAAAACACGACAAAATGTCGGTGCCCCCGGAAATGCTGGACAGGCAGAGATCACCTTTGATATCCCGGTAAATGTAATCAAAACTTTCATGGGCCAGCGGTGAGCCGGTCGAGAGAATGCTGCGCAGGGTCGCCAGTGAATGGCTCTGCATGGGCTTCAGCCCAGCCTTTTCACAGGCGCTGAAGTATTTGGCACTGGCCCCCAGGATGGTAATGCCTTCCTCATCGACGAGGTCAAACAGGTTTTCCGGTCTGGGATGTACCGGCGAGCCATCATAAAGCACCAGGGTGGCGCCCAGGGCAAGGCCCGAGACCATCCAGTTCCACATCATCCAGCCACAGGTGGTGTAGTAAAACAGGGTGTCGGTCTGGTTGAGGTCGGTATGCAGCGCCAGCTCCTTCAGGTGTTGGAGCAAGGTACCACCAATGCCGTGGACAATGCACTTGGGGGCGCCGGTCGTGCCGGAAGAGTACATGATGTAAAGCGGCGCATTGAATGGCATGGCTGTAAACTCGGGCTCGACCGCGGTCGGATCGAGATAGTCCGCCCACCAGACGGCGCCCGGCACCGCCGCGGGTTCATCCTCCAGATAGGGCACCAGCACTGTCTGAGCCAGCTCTGGCAGTTGCTCGACAATTTTGGCCACTTTTTGGCTGGTGCTGATGCGCTTGCGGCCATAATGGTAGCCGTTCACCGCAAATAGGACTTTGGGCTTGATTTGACCAAAGCGGTCCATGATCCCTTCGATACCAAAATCCGGCGAGCAGGACGACCAAACCGCACCCAGACTGGTGGTGGCGAGCATGGCCACAACTGAGGCGATACAGTTGGGCAAGAACCCGGCGACCCGATCCCCGGGGCCGACGCCGCTTTGTTTCAAGGCCGAGGCAAGTTGGGCCACCTGTTGGCGAAGTGCAGGATAGGTGAGGGTGTTACGACGCCCATCTTCTCCCCGTTCGATTAAGGCTAATTTATCGGATTGGTGGCGAAGAAGGTTTTCTGCAAAATTCAGAGTGGCGCTGGGGAACCATTGAGCGCCGGGCATCTGGTCAGCGTTATCCAGAATGCGTTCCTTATTGTACTGGCCTTGAACCTCGAAATAATCCCAGATACCACGCCAGAACAGTTCGGGGTTTTGAACACTCCATTGGTGGAGCGCTTCGTAGTCGTTGGAAACCTCACCGTACTGTCGTTGCAGAAAACGTATGAACTGGCTGAGGGTGGTAGCCGCTACACGCTGAGCGTCAGGACGCCAGAGGATAGGATTCATGAGCTTGTTCCTTGCCTGGTTATTGTCTTGCGCATTGCCCTTTCAGGGCGAGTGCGACTTTGGAGGCCGTCGGTCGATTGAGCTGCTGGCTAATCCAGTGGCCGCATTCGCTGAGAATATTCAGATCCACCCCGGTTTCATAGCCACACCCCTGCAACAGGTAGACGACATCTTCGGTAGCCACGTTGCCGCCAGCCCCAGGGGCGTAAGGGCAGCCGCCCAGGCCGGCAACGGAGCTGTCTATGGTGCGAACACCTTCTTCCAGGCTGGCATAGATGTTCGCAATAGCCTGGCCGTAGGTATCGTGAAAATGCACCGCTAACTGCTCGACGGGGACTTGCCTGGAAATGGTCTGGATCAGTTTGGCCGCTTTCTTGGGAGTCCCCACGCCAATGGTGTCACCCAACGAAACTTCATAACAGCCCATCTCCAACAGCGCCGCGCTGAGGTCCGCAACCCGCTCCGGGTCCACCGCACCTTCATAGGGGCACCCCAGAACACAGGAGATGTAACCACGTACAGGTATACCATCATCCTTTGAGGCTTCCATCAGTGGACGGAAGCGCTCGAGGCTTTCCTCAATGCTGCAGTTAATATTTTTTTGGGAGAAGGTTTCTGAGGCGGCGGCAAAAACGGCCACTTCATCCACTTGCACCGAGCGCGCCAACTCATAGCCCTTCATGTTGGGGGTTAGGGCGGAATAAGTGACTCCGGGGCGGCGCTCGATCAACTGGAACACCTGGTCGCTATTGGCCATTTGGGGAACCCATTTGGGGGAGACGAAGCTCCCCGCCTCAATATGGCGAATACCGGCGGAGGCCAGGCGATTAACCAACTCTGCCTTCAGCTGGGGTGGCAGGGGAGTGCTTTCGTTCTGAAGACCGTCGCGCGCTCCCACTTCAAAAATCCGGACGTAATTGGCTTGTCCCATCGCCTGCTTACTCCTCTTTGTCCACGGTCGGTGTGATTGCCAGTAATTCCTGGTCGGCTTTCACCAGATCATTTTCAAGGCAGAAGACTTCACTCACAATGCCATCGTAGGGTGCCCGGATAGGGTGTTCCATTTTCATCGCTTCGACAATCACCAGGACCTGGTCTTTGTGAACCTGATCACCGGCGGCTGCTTGAACAGCAATCACCCGGCCATTCATTGGGGCGGTTAAGCCGCCGGAATGGGAGTGGTGAGCTTGGTGCCGGTCTGCGACGGGACGCCGGAATTCAAAATGAGAACCTTCTTTAAATAGAGTCATTAACTCATTGTTTTGATGGATTCTCGCTGAGGCAATGCGGTCGCCAAGATCCAGCTTGAGCAGATCTCCTTCCAGGCTGCCGTTAATCTGGTAAGGGGTTTCATTGATCCAAACCTTGAGCCATCCGTTGCCGTGCTCCACCCGATATTGATAGGCCTGCCCGTCATGATGAAGCTCGACAGTGCTCACGGCCGGCAGGTTCAGGCGCCAATGACCGGTGTCATTCCAGGGCGAGTTGGTGTCGCTGGCACTTGGGGCGGCTCGGCTGTATTGGGAGGCGGCGAAGACGGCCATGAGCTGTACATCCACCGGTAGCTGCTGGTGGCCGGGTAAAAGCGCCTGGCGGTACTGGTCAATGAAGCTGGTGGTGACCATGCCTTCCTGAAAGGCGGGGTGGCTGAACACCCGATGGAGAAATGGGATGTTGGTTTTCAGGCCGGCAATGGCGAAGTCGGCCAGGGCTTTTTTCATCCGGTTGACCGCCCGAGTACGGTCTTCGTCCCAGACAATCAGCTTGGCAATCATCGGGTCATAATAAACACCCACTTCATCGCCGGGTTGGATCCCGGTGTCCAGCCGCACATGGCGGTTTTCGACGGGCGGGTGCAGGTACTCAATGCGGCCGGCATTGGGGAGAAAGTCCTGCTCAGGGGCTTCTGCATAAATACGGGCCTCAAAGGCATGACCTTGAATCCGCAGGTCGTTTTGCGCGCAGGGCAGAGGCTCTCCATTTGCCACGCGCAACTGCCATTCCACCAGGTCCTGGCCGGTAATCATTTCGGTTACCGGATGTTCGACCTGCAGGCGGGTGTTCATTTCCATGAAATAAAACTGATCCTGCTGGTCCAGCAGAAACTCCACGGTGCCTGCGCCAACGTATTTAATGGCCCGGGCACAATTGAGGGCTGCTTCGCCCATGGCTGCCCGCAGCCTTTCGGACAGTCCGGGGGCTGGCGCTTCTTCAATCACTTTTTGGTGGCGACGCTGTACCGAGCAGTCTCGCTCAAAGAGAAATACGCCGTTGCCGTGTTGGTCACAAAACACCTGGATTTCCACGTGGCGCGGGTTTTGGATGTACTTTTCCAGCAGCAGCTTGTCGCTACCAAAGGCAGAGGCCGCTTCCCGGCGGGCAGAGCTCAAAGCTTCCTCCAACTGGTCGGGGCTGGTGACAATACGCATGCCCTTGCCACCACCGCCGGCACTGACCTTGATTAGCAGCGGGTAGCCGATACGTTCGGCTTCGTGGCGTAACGTATCGTTGTCCTGTTGGGCGCCGTGGTAGCCAGGCACCAGGGGCACGTTGGCCTCTTCCATAATGAACTTGGCGGCGCTCTTGGAGCCCATCAGCTCAATGGCCGCAACCGGTGGGCCTGCGAAGACTAGGCCGTTTTTCTCACACTTTTCGGCAAATTCGGCATTTTCCGACAAAAAGCCGTAGCCGGGGTGAATGGCCTGGGCGCCACTTTTCAGGGCGATTTCAATAATGCGGTCGCCGTTGAGGTAACTGGCTTCCGGCGTGGAGCCTCCCAGGTGCCAGGCTTCATCGGCCTCCTGCACGAAGCGGGCCTCTCGGTCTGCATCGGAGTAGACGGCGACGCACTGAACTCCCATACGCTGTGCGGTACGGATGACACGGTTCGCAATTTCGCCGCGGTTGGCGATTAAAATCTTGCTAAACATGGGGTTGCGAATCCTTTTTTATAAAATGCATTAGCTTTGTTGTGGCTTCGGGGGGCGGAGATGTGGGCCCCGTCCGAGCCTGCGTTACATCCGAAATACCCCGAACTTGGTCTCGGGGATGGGAGCATTCAGAGCGGCGGAAAGCCCCAGTCCCAGTACCCGGCGGGAGTCTGCCGGGTCAATAATCCCGTCGTCCCACAAGCGTGCGCTGGCGTAATAGGCGTGAGACTGGCGTTCGAATTGATCAATGACTGGCTGTTTAAATTCCGCGGCCTGCTCCGGCGTCCAGGATTTGCCCTGGCGGGCCAGGCTGTCTTCACGGACTTGCGCCAGTACCCCAGCCGCTTGCTCGCCACCCATTACGGCAATTTTGGCGTTCGGCCACATCCAGAGGAAACGGGGGCGGTAGGCCCGGCCGCACATGCCGTAGTTGCCGGCGCCGTAGCTGCCCCCGATGATCAGGGTGAGCTTGGGAACCTGGGCGCAGGCCACGGCGGTCACCAGCTTGGCGCCGTGCTTGGCAATACCGCCTTCTTCGTATTTTTTACCCACCATAAAGCCGGTGATGTTTTGCAGGAATATCAGCGGGATCTTCCGTTGGCAGCACAGCTCGATAAAGTGGGCGCCTTTTTGGGCGGACTCTGAAAACAGAATGCCGTTATTGGCAATGATTCCGACCGGATAGCCGTAGAGACTCGCAAAGCCGCACACCAGCGTGCTACCGAACAGGGGTTTGAATTCCTGGAATTCAGAACCGTCCACGATACGGGCGATCACTTCCCGCACGTCATAGGGAGTTTTCAGGTCAACCGGTACCACGCCCCGTAGTTCTTCAGGGGAGTACAACGGTTCCTGGACCGGTTGAATATCCATGCTCAGCTGTTTTTTACGGTTCAAGCGGCGGACCGCCTGGCGGGCCAGCTGCAAGGCGTGGTGTTCATCCAGAGCATAATGGTCGGCTACACCGGAAAGGCGACAATGGACGTCTGCGCCGCCCAGATCCTCGGCGCTGACCACTTCGCCGGTGGCTGCTTTCACCAGCGGGGGGCCGGCCAGGAAAATGGAGCTTTGCCCTTTGACCATGATGCTTTCATCCGCCATGGCGGGTACATAGGCGCCGCCGGCGGTACACAAGCCCATCACCACGGCAATCTGGGGGATTCCCTTGGCGGACATGTTGGCTTGTCGGTAAAAGATATGACCGAAATGCTCTTCGTCTGGAAACACCTCATCCTGTTGGGGCAGGTTGGCGCCCCCGGAGTCCACCAGATAAATACAGGGCAGGTGGTTTTCCTCGGCGATTTTCTGGGCGCGAATGTGCTTCTTGACCGTGAGGGGGTAATAAGTACCCCCTTTGACGGTGCTGTCGTTGGCGACAATCATGCACTCCTGGCCTTCCACCCGGCCGATGCCGGCGATGACGCCAGCCGCGGGCACGGGTTCCTGGTAAACCTCATGGGCGGCCAATTGGGAAATCTCCAAAAAGGGGCTGCCCGGGTCCAGGAGATGGTTAATCCGTTCGCGGGGCAGAAGCTTTCCCTTTGCCAGGTGTCTCTCCCGGGCCTGGGGCCCACCGCCTTCAGCGATGGTTCGGACTTTGCTCTGCAGATCGGCCACCAGGTCGCTCATGGCCTGGTACTGCTCCCGATACTGGGTGGATTGCGGATTGAGCGAGGATTTCAGAATACTCATGGTCAAGCTCATTAATTGGATGATTCGTTGAAGAGCTCACGGCCGATCAGCATGCGGCGAATTTCGCTCGTTCCGGCGCCAATTTCATAGAGCTTGGCGTCACGCAGCAGTCGTCCGCTGGGATAATCATTGATATAACCATTGCCGCCGAGAATCTGGATGGCGTCCAGGGCCATCTGGGTGGCCCGTTCCGCGCAGTAAAGAATGGCGCCGGCGGCGTCCTTGCGAGTCGTCTCGCCCCGGTCGCAGGCGCGGGCCACGGCATAGAGGTAGGAGCGGGAGGCGTTCAGGATGGTGTACATATCCGCCACTTTGGCCTGAATCAGCTGGAACTGGCCGATAGACTGGCCGAACTGTTGGCGCTCGTGGATGTAGGGCACCACCAGATCCAGGCAAGCCTGCATAATGCCGACCGGTCCGCCGGCCAAAACGACGCGCTCGAAATCCAGGCCGCTCATCAGCACCTTCACCCCCTGGTTTTCTTCGCCCAGCAGGTTCTCTGCGGGTACTTCGCAGTCCTGGAACACCAGTTCACAGGTATTGGAGCCCCGCATGCCCAGCTTGTCCAGCTTGGGCGAACGGGAAAAACCTGGGAAGTCTCTTTCTACAATAAACGCGCTAATTCCACGGGGGCCGCCTTGGGGGTCGGTTTTGGCGTAAATCACATAGGTGTTGGCATCCGGCCCATTGGTGATCCACATTTTAGTGCCGTTGAGGATGTAACGGTCGCCCCGTTTCTCCGCCCGCAGTTTCATACTGACGACGTCGCTGCCGGCGTTGGGCTCGCTCATGGCCAAGGCGCCGATATGCTCACCACTGATGAGTTTGGGCAGGTACTTTTCCTTCTGGGCTTGATTGCCATTTCGGTAGATCTGGTTAACGCACAGGTTGGAGTGGGCGCCATAGCTTAGTGCCACGGATGCCGAGGCACGACTGATCTCTTCCATGGCCAGCACATGAGCCAGGTATCCCATGCCGCTGCCACCAAACTCTTCGCTCACCGTCAGGCCAAGCAGCCCCAGATCACCGAATTTGCGCCAGAGGTCGTTCGGAAACTGGTTTTCCTGGTCAATTGCAGCAGCCCTTGGGGCGATTTCCTTTTCTGCAAACTGGCGCACGGAGTGACGCAGGAGGTCCAGTTCCTCACCGAGGGCAAAGTTCAGGGTGGAGTAGTGATAGCTCATGGAGTTTTCCTTATTTGTTCTTGTTAACTCTGAAGGACTAGGTTTGTGGGTTTAGGATTGGTTCGGGGTGCTCAATTCACGGAGGCTGGCGCGGCAGCGCTGTTCCGCCTCATCAAGTTCGGCCTGCATCAGCTTGATATCCGCTAACTGCTGCATCAGTGCCGCGCGTTTTTCGGCGATTTTCTCCAGCAGCCGATTCAGCTGAGTGCGGTTGCCGCTGGCGGGATCATAGAGCTCGAACAGTTCTTTGGACTCGCTCAGGCTAAAGCCCAGACGCTTGCCTCGCAGAATCAGTTTCAGCAGAACCCGCTCCCGCTCCCGATAGATACGCTTTTGGCCCTCGCGCTGGGGGCACAGCAGGCCTTCCGCTTCATAAAAACGAATGGTGCGGGTGGTGATGTCGAATTCCTGGGCCAGATCTCGAATGGAGTAGGTTTTTGCCATGGGGATCAAAGTTAAGCCGGTAGTTATTGTTGACGTTAACGTTAACGTAAAGCTTGCAATCTGTCCATATTTAATGGGATGGCCGGTTTTCTGTCACAAAAGTCTTCAAAAGAGGCGGTGTGGCGAGATGGGTTGGTGGGGAGGGGTTAGTTATAAGAGGCGAGGGTCAGTCTTTGGCGTTGAGCTGTTCAAGGAAGCGGTCATTCATCATGCTCCACTTGCTGAGTTCCCGGGCCTCGCCAATGCGCCGCCCGTCACCACGCTGCTTCGACATCCACAGCCCGCTACCGTTAAAGCTGTAGACCGGTTGAAGATCCTCCCGCTGGGAAGCCGGCAGGATTTGGTTGACCAGGTTGTCGAGAATTAAGGGTTCGGCATCCGGTGTCGGGTAATAGGCCAGCACCATATGGGCCTGATTGATTTTCAGCGCCTTGACGTAGGTGATGCGCAGCTTTTCGTCGGGCACTCCCATACGCAGGAGGGTGAAGTATTTGGCGATGGAGTAGTCTTCGCAGTCACCGCCGTTGCTGGTGAGCAATTCGAAGGGGGTGGCCCAGTAGTCCTCTTCGTGCCAGTGATCCTGATCTTCGCGATAGGGGATTTGGTTGAAAAACGAGTTGACCAGCAGCAGCTTGCGTTGTTCCGGCAGGGACGGGGGAAGCTCCATCAGTTGCTTCCAGCGCTGCAGGCGCTCCCGGCTGTCGCTGCCAAAGCGCTGCTCGGCCAGTTCCAGCACCGTCGGGCTCAGCTCGAAGGAAGCCGAGGCGCCCACGGGTAAAAAGGCCAGGGCCAGGGCTGTTGTCGCATTGAGGAGAACAGTGCGCCACATAATGAATAAGAGTCTCTGTCCGAACGGGGCTAGACACCCCTATACATTACTACATCGGATCAGTTGGCGGGCCAATACAAGGGCGCAGATTGTCGCGACCGGGTCGCGGTTTGATCTGGCGTCTCCCTGATCCGGGGACGCCCGTCCGTGGACTCATGAATTATAGTTGGAGATTTTGCTTAGAAGATGAATTATTGGTTATTCATTTGCTCTCTAAGCTGGCGCAGACGGTCGCGAATCTGCTGTCGGCGATCTTCGCTCAAGGCGTCCTGCTGATAAGCGGGCTGCGCTGGAACGGGATCTTCTAGCACGCCTTGGTCCATTTCCTGGGGCTCCTCGATGGTGGCAGCATCGTCTTGCTGGGTCGCCGGCTCCTCGTAGGACTGCTCTGAATAGCTTGATTGAGAGTCCGGCTCCGCGGCAGGGGCGCTATAGCTGGAAATATCCGCGGAAGGATCGCTGCTTTCCGGGAAGTAGAGATTTTCCAGGCGACCACGGCGATCAATAATCACCCGGTCCGCATGGACAGCCCGGAGAATGGCATCGCCGGGCAGGCGATCCCCGATCAGATAAACCTGGGTTTCCCGGTCAGGGCCTTCGATCAAGGCGCTGGTGCGGCCTTCATCTTCCGTGGTGGAAACGCCCCGTAGTGTTAGTCTCAGGTTGGTGGTTGGAAGATTTTCGGTTTGGACAACGGCGGCCTCGGACGTGGTTTGGGGTTGGCCGAACAGGTTGGCATTGGCCACGTCACGGGGTTCAGCCAGGCGTCGCTGAGCTTCAGGAGCAGCTGCGGGTTGTTCGACAGCAGAGCTGGCTTGAGTGCGCTGCTGCCAGAGCTGATAGCCTTGCATGCCGAAACTTGCCAGCATTCCCAAGGTCAAAGCAAGGGCAACGACAAGGGGAGCTTTTTTTAGAATTAATGCTTTGTCCATGGTTGCAACTTAAATTCGTTGATTCCTGTATCACAGTGTAATAGTTTGCCGCTAGTTTCCATAGAGGCTTAAGCGGGCAGCGTGCGGTGAGTTCTGTGATTTGCTGCAACATAGCAGAAAGTCGTCTGAATAAAACAGGCGCCAGTCACAGAGTTGTTGTATTCAATACTGCATTATCCTGTTGTTGAGATCGCGGCTTGCGCGGTCGCCGCGGGAGGTTGATTAACCGCTTGATTTGAATGTGATCGGGAAAACAGCAGGATGGGTTATTGCCTGTTACACTGAAGTAAAGACTTACAAGAGTTCCGGCCCGTTCTGCCAGGTTCGAGAAGAGGTTTATGTTGAATAGCCAAGGCACTGAAACCAAGGACATCCCGCAGCCGATGGAGTGGCGTCTGCCATTCTCGTTTGCCAAGCGTCATGGCATTTTGATCACCCAGGCCGCAGGCAATGGCGGTCAGAAAGTGCTCTATAAGCCAGGGCTGCAACCAGATATTTTCGCAGAGGTGAATCGTTTAACACTGGGCAGTCTGCCATTCCAGCAAATTGAAGCGGACACCTTTGAGAGCGAATTATCCCAGGCCTATCAGACTGATTCCGCCGATACCATGCAGATGGTGGAAGGCCTGGGGGACGATCTTGATCTGGCCAGTCTGGCCAACTCGGTTCCCGAGACGGAAGATCTTCTGGAACAGGAAGATGATGCGCCAATCATTCGGTTGATTAACGCGATTCTCACCGAGGCGGTCAAAAGTAATGCTTCGGATATCCATATTGAGACCTTTGAGAAGGAACTGGTCGTACGGTTCCGGGTGGACGGGGTGTTGCGGGAGGTGGTCAAACCCAAGCGTGCGCTGGCCACCTTGCTGGTTTCCCGGATCAAGGTAATGGCCCGTCTGGATATCGCGGAAAAGCGTATCCCTCAGGATGGCCGGATTTCTCTGCGTGTGGGCGGCCGCGAAGTGGATATTCGGGTGTCCACCATGCCCTCCGCAAATGGTGAGCGGATCGTATTGCGTCTGCTGGATAAGCAGGCCGGACGCCTCAAGGTGCAAAATCTTGGTATGGCGCCGCGGGACGAGCAACTGCTGATCAGTCTGATCAACCGCCCCCACGGGATTATTCTGGTCACGGGGCCAACCGGTTCCGGTAAGACCACCACGCTATATGCCTCGCTCTCTCAAATTAATGACCGCAGCCGGAATATTCTGACGGTTGAGGATCCTATCGAATATAACCTGCCGGGCATTGGTCAGACCCAGGTTAACACCAAAGTGGATATGACCTTCGCCCGGGGCCTGCGGGCCATTCTCCGTCAGGACCCGGACGTGGTGATGATCGGTGAGATCCGGGACCTGGAAACCGCTGAAATTGCCGTCCAGGCTTCCTTGACCGGTCACTTGGTGTTATCCACGTTGCACACCAACAGTGCGGTTGGCGCGGTAACCCGTTTGATCGACATGGGGGTGGAGCCGTTTTTGATCTCCTCCAGTCTCATTGGTATTTTGGCCCAGCGCTTGGTACGGGTGCTTTGCCCCCATTGCAAGTTCGCCTATCAGCCGGACGCCAAGAAGTGCGAGTTCATGCAGCTGGATCCCGCTAATCCGCCCACTATTTATCGTCCCGAAGGCTGCCCGGAGTGTAACCATCTGGGTTACCGGGGGCGTATCGGGATCTACGAGCTGATTGAGGTCAATGATGAATTGCGGGCGCTGATTCATAAGCAGGCCGGCGAAATGGAGTTGGAAAAAGTGGCCAGGGAGCACGGGCCGAGCATTCATGCCGACGGTGTGGCCAAGATTTTGGCCGGGATCACGTCAGTGGAAGAAGTACTCAGAGTGACACATCGGGGATAAGGCATGGCAGCGTATGAGTTCCGGGCGCTGGATGCGTCCGGTCGCCAGCAAAAAGGTGTGCTGGAGGCAGATAGCCCCCGCCAGGTCCGTCAACAGCTCAGAGACAAGGGCTGGACGCCGCTGTCCGTGGAGGCTTCAGTTGAGCGCCACAATCGCAGTACGGGCTTTCGCCGCCGGGGAACCGGGCTGAGTGCCGGAGATCTGGCGTTGGTGACCCGCCAGCTGGCGACGCTGATTCAGTCCGGGATTCCGGTGGAGGAGTCTCTCTACACGGTGTCTCAGCAAAGTGAGAAAGCCAAGATCCGCAGCATGATGATGGCCATTCGCGCCAAAGTGCTGGAGGGTTACTCCCTGGCAGACAGCCTCGGTGAATTTCCCAACGCTTTCCCAACTCTATACCGCTCCACGGTCGCGGCCGGAGAACACGCCGGCCATATGGATCTGGTGTTGGAGCGACTGGCGGATTATACCGAACAGCGCCAGCTCTCCCGGCAAAAGATCCAGCTCGCGGCGATCTATCCGATTATTCTGAGCTTTGTCGCCGTCGGGATTGTGGTCTTCCTGCTCGGCTATGTAGTGCCTGATATCGTTAAAGTGTTTATCAACAACGGCCAGGAACTGCCCGCCATCACCGAGATTCTGCTGGCGGTCAGTGGCTTTGTGACCAGCTACGGGATCTACGTCCTGTTATTGCTGATTATCGCCGGGGTCGTATTTTCCGCGCTGATGCGCAAAGACGCTTTTCGCTTTCGGGTGCATCAAACGCTGTTGGAAGTTCCGTTTGTGAAACGGATGACTCGCGGCATTAATACCGCCCGCTTTGCGAGCACTCTCAGTATTCTCACCAGCAGTGGCGTTCCCTTGGTGGAAGCCATGAAAATTGCCGGCGAAGTGTTGTCCAATGATTGTCTCAAAGCCTCGGTGCTTGAGGCGGCACAGAAGGTGCGTGAAGGGGGAAGCTTGTATAAGTCCCTGGAGCAGACCGGCTACTTTCCCCCCATGATGCTGCATATGATCGCCAGTGGTGAGTCCAGTGGCGAGTTGGACTCCATGCTGGAGCGCACCGCCCGCAACCAGGACAACGACCTGCAGGGCCTCATCTCCACCATGGTGGGTTTATTCGAGCCGATCATGCTGTTGGTGATGGGGGTGGTGGTTTTGGTCATTGTGATGGCTATCATGCTGCCAATCCTGAAGATGAGTAACCTGGTGGGATAAAAAAGCCTGGCAAACAGCCTGAAATGTGAGCAAAGATTAATTTCAATTCCCGCTCACCCATAGATAATTCGAAAGTCACCCTTTGTAGAAAGATGTACTAAAACAGGAAATGTTTATGACCCTTCAAACGCGTGGAATGCAGACTCAAACCGGGAAAAGACAAACCGGCTTTACGCTGATTGAAATCATGGTGGTGATGGTGATTCTGGCCCTGCTGGTTGCAGCCGTCGCGCCACAGATTCTGGGCCGTACCGATCAGGCCCGGGTCACCATTGCCAAGCAGGATATCCGCACACTGGCCAACGCCCTTGATATGTATCGTCTTGATAACCATACCTATCCCAGCACTGAACAAGGTTTGCAGGCATTGGTCGAGCGTCCCCAGGGCTTTCCCGAGCCCCGTAACTGGAACCGGGATGGCTATGTTAAAAGCCTGCCCAAAGACCCCTGGGGTAATGAATATCAATACATCAGCCCCGGTGTAAATGGCCCCTATGATCTGTACTCCCTGGGTGCTGACGGCAAGGAAGGGGGTGAGGATGCGGATGCGGACATTGGCAACTGGAATCTGGAATCTTGATTCAAGCCGTTAACGTATATGGTTCCACCAGGCGGATGGGGGGCTTTACCCTCATCGAGATCCTGGTGGTCATGGTGCTGGTTGCACTGCTGGCAAGCGTCGTCGCGTTTACGGTGGGGCAGGGCAATCAGCGCCGTGAGCTGATTAACGAGGCCAAACGGTTGCACGGCGTGCTGCGCATGGCCGCCGATGAGGCCATCTATCAAAATCTTGAAATTGGCGTAGTCATTGATGAAGAAGGCTACGAATTCCTCGGATACGACGAGGACAAGGAAATTTGGGTCAGTTTGCCGCAACCCTTTTTGAAGGCCAGGGCTTTTCCAGACTGGATGTGGCTGGAGCTCAATCGTGACTATGAAGTCCGGGAACTGCCCGTCGACGAAGAGTCAGAAGAAAAGACGCCCGTCCCTGAGTTTGTACTGTTATCCAGTGGTGAAGCAACGCCATTTCGCCTGCGCATGGGCGTTGAAGGGGATGACGAATATAGCGTGACTATTTCCAGTGACGGTATCAATGAGATTTTGTATGAAGAGCCGGCAAGCCAGTAGCACGCTGCGAGGTGGTCGCGACGGTTGTCAGCCAGGCACAATCGCGGCTGGAGCCAGGCAGTCAGGTTTTACGCTGATCGAGGTGATGGTGGCGTTGACCATCTTTGCCTTCTGCGCCGTTTCCATGCACTTCGTACTGAGCCAGTCAGTCGATAGTTTTGCCAAGATTGAGCGTAAGAGCTTTGCCACCTGGATTGCCGAAAATAGATTGGCCGAGCTACGGTTGGAAGAAAAGTTTCCGGCCGCCGGAAATTCCAATGAGGATGTTGAATTCGCGGGCCGGGACTGGGTTGTGAGCACGGTCATAGCCAACACCCAGGACCCGAATATGCGGCGGGTGGAAGTGACCGTCAACCTGAGGTTGCCCAACATCAGAGAGCCCGTCTTTGTCACCCAGTTGACCGGATTCCTGGGGAAGAACTAGAGCCTATCCATGCCTATTTTTCGTAGGACCACCCATCAGCCACACCATGCTGGCCGGCGTCAACAGCGGGGCTTTACGCTTCTCGAAGTGTTAATTGCCATTACCGTGACGGGGCTGATTGGCGTTGGTACCTATCAGTTGTTCAACAGCACCCTGCGCACCCAGTCCGTGATGGAAGAGAAGGGAGTCAAGCTGGAGCGCATGCAGCGGGCCATGACTTTTATCAGCCGTGACCTGCAGCAGGTAGTACCCCGTCCAACGCGCAATGGTTATGGCGATCGGGAGTATGCCTTTTCCAATCGAAATACCTTGTATCTGCTGGAAATGACCCGCCTTGGCTGGCGTAATCCCATGCTGGCACCCCGTAGTGAGCTGCAGCGCGTCACCTATGAGTTAATTGAGGGCAAACTTTACCGCAATTATTACCCGGTACTGGACCGGGCCCAGGAAACCGAGTTCGTCAGCCAGGAATTGCTGGATGACGTAGAGGAGGTCTCGATCCAGTTTCTGGATGAGAAAAACCAGTGGCATGATGACTGGCCGTTGGAAGGAATGTTTGGTGAAGGCGCGGAAGAGCTCTATACCGCCTTACCCAAAGCCGTGCGCATTGAACTAGTGCATAAGACCTTTGGCACGGTGTTTCGACTCTACGACCTGGTTGGCTACTACCGTACCCCCACGACTGGCGCCCCGAGCTCGGATCAGGGCACCGGGGGTAGCGAGGGCGAAGAAGGCAATAGTAGTGGCGGTATTGAAACGGTGCCTGAGGACGAGACTGATAACAACAGCGGGCAGGGGCTTTTCTGATGAAAGCGGATAGGACTCAACGGGGCGTTGCGCTGGTCGCCGTACTTTTGATCTTCGCTTTGATCAGCCTGCTCGCGGCCTCCATGGTGCACCGTCAGAACCTGTTGTTGCAGCGCAGCTTGAATATGCTGAGCCAGGATCAGGCTTATCAGTTCGCCCTGGCCATTGAGTTGTTCGCTCGTGAAATTTTGTACGATGATTACGAAAAGGACCGCAAAGACAATAAGTTCGTTGATACCCTTCAGGAGCTGGAAAACAGTATCGTCTATGCGGAGCCGACCTTTTCAGTGGAGGGGCAGCTGGATGACCTCCAGGCACGTTTCAATATTAATAGCCTGATTAGCGCCAACGGCCAGGTGAATCCGATTGCCCGGCAACGCTTTGAGAATCTGCTGTTCCAGTTGGGAATTACCGATTTCCGGATCGAAGTACTGATTGATTGGCTTGACCCGGACGATCAGATCTCCGAAGGGGGTGGCGCAGAGGATGAAACCTACCTGATCAAGAGTCCACCCTACCGGGCCGGGAATCAGCCCATGCGCAATACCAGTGAATTATTGTTGCTGGAAGGAATGACCCTGGAAATTTACGAGCTGCTTGAGCCTTATGTTACGGCGCTGCCGCCGGAGGTCAGCAAACTGAATGTGAATACGATTTCGGCCCAGATTATCCGAAGCCTGGACAGCCGGATCTCGGAGCAGCAGGCTTTGGCCGCGGTTGAAGCCAGGGGAGTGGAGGGTTATGAATCCCTCCAGGAGTTCCTCAATGAGTTCGCGTCGTTTAACCTGCAGGCCCAGGCAGCTCACCTGGATGTGCGCAGTGAATATTTTCAGTTAACCGCCAGAGCGATTTTTGACTCCCGCAGTAGCCGGCTGGTGAGCATTCTGCATCGGGATCAAAATGGCAAAATTGACGTGATCCAGCGAGATCAGGGTAAAAAGTACTCAATTACCAAACAAGCATTGCAGCTACAGTGATTTGACGCTTTATATTTGAGTACGATGATTTGAATTATGACGGAGTCGCTCGTGTGAACGGTAAAAGTCTGCAAAAATCCGTTTGCGGCGCTCAATATAAAATAACAACTGAAGTGGGCTGATACCGGCCCGGAAGCATTCTGCTGGGGTATCTAAGGTCAACACATGTCTGTCCGTCTATTTATTCGAATACCAACTGCTGAACTTCAGCCTGAGCTATGGCAAACGTTGGAGTGGGCAGTGTATCGCCCCAACGGCGAGCGCATTACTGCCGGAACCAGTAGTCTGACTGAGTTGGACAGCTTGTTGCAGCAGAATGGCCTGCGTGATGTAGAACTTACCTTGTTGGTGACCGCCCAGACGGTGCTGTCTTGCCACGCCAGAATACCGGCCCGTCAAGCCCGTTATATCCAACAAGCGCTACCCTATGCGGTGGAAGAGAACATCGCCCAGGATATCGACTCCATGCACCTGGCAGCTGCCCGCAAGCCAGATAAAGGCGTCTATAACGTTCTGGCGGTTTCCCGCAGCCATATGGATGCCTGGATTGAGTTCGCTCAATCCCTCGGCTATGGTCTGGTGGGGATTTATCCGGATGCCATGGCGCTACCCTATGAAGCCAATCAGTGGAGCCTGAGCCTCGAAGGCGAGCAGGCCCTGTTGCGTTATGGGGTGAATGACTGTGTACGGCTGGCGAAATTCAATCTGTTGCCCTATCTGGATTTGAAGGTGCAGGCGGTCGAGGACGCGGCTGAACCCGTAAGTCTTCGGGTTTTCGTCAACGAGGCAGAAGCCGAGGAAAATGCAGTACTGCTGGCGCAACTGCAGCAGATTCCAAATTTGAAGGTGACCCAGGAAAATATCGCCATCAGCTCCTTTGAGCTGTTGTGTGAATCCTTCCAACGCCAAACCGGCCTGATTAACCTGTGTCAGGGCGCCTACACCGTCAAAACCGAGCGTCAGAGCCGGATGCAGCATTGGGCGCCAGTGCTCTGGATTGCCGCCACCTGGTTTGTGCTACAGGTGGGCATCAACCTGGGAACAGGTTTTTACTACCAGCAAAAAGCCAATGAGCTTCATGAGCAGGCCCGTGCCCTCTATTTGAATATCTTCCCCAATGAACGCCGCGTCACGGATATTCGTCGCAGCCTGGAAGGCAAACTGAGGGCCTCCCAGACCGCCGGCAGTAGTGCGAGCTTT